>Ga0315543_1000047_pt1 | contig 141290 bp, 139 predicted proteins | sample SalMarSW160210MG_2_FD_203098 | JGI IMG/M metagenome (GOLD analysis project Ga0315543, IMG submission 203098) | Salt marsh sediment microbial communities from the Plum Island Ecosystem LTER, Massachusetts, United States - Salt Marsh Sediment SW1601-210 ...
TAAAGAGGAGTTCATCAAAAAATACCTTCCCAAGTATCGGAAGTAGAAGCAGGTGCCGGGGAAATGCCGGAATTAATTAAAGTTAGACCTACAAAAATCGAGCTGGTAAAACTAAAACGCAGGCTTTCCTTGTCTCAAAGAGTACAAAAGATAGTAAAGGACAGGCTTTCCATACTAACCATGGAGTTCCTACAGACAGCAAGAGATACAGTGGAAGCTAAAAGAAACCTACTTGATGAATTATCCAAACTTTACAAGGCGCTATCAGTTGCCGCTGGGTATCATGGGTACATAGCGCTGGAAAAGGAACTAATAGCCACTGAGGTTGATTTAAAAGTCACCGCTGGCTTAGGAAACGTTGCAGGTGTGCGAATTCCGTCTTTTGAGCTCATGGGCAATGTAAAGCCAATGAAAGGGTATAATCTGGTTGATACCTCCTCGTGGTTGGATCGTGCAGCACAGCTATCTGAAGAATCTCTTAGAGCTATTGTAGAATTAGCTGAGCTTCAGAGGAATTTTGAATTACTAGCAATGGAAATAAATAGGACAAAAAGGATAACCAATGCCCTAGAATATATAGTAATCCCAGGACTACAGGTGACGATAAATTACTTAAATATGAAGTTTGAGGAAAGAGATAGAGAAGAGAAAGCACGGCTGAAACGTGTGAAGGTCCTGGTTGCTCGAGGATAAACAAATGCCTAAGCCATTACAAGATGAAGCAAAACAATCTCCCTATGAAAAGATGCTTCAGGATTGCTTAAGAGGCGAACTCAGGGTAGTGAATACTGGGTTACCACAGAGTCAGAAACGGCAGAGCAAGGAAAATAAACTCTTTTATCTATTAAACGAGAAATATCCTCATGTGGTATGTAACGATGGCAGCACCCACTTCTTTAAAAAGAGTGAACTTGAGTATCTGGCAAGCATGATAGATACTGATGAGCAAAAAGCATTGCCATTGCCCATGCTTATAGAGCTAGGAGCAAATCAAGCTGAAGCCGCCATAATATGTGAAGGAAAAGTAGAGGAGGAAGTCATATCAAAAGCGCTTAATATGCCGGTCACATGCGAGGAAAGAAGGATTAGGATATATAAACCACAACTAGCTTTGCTAAGGAGGAAGTTCAAAACAACAACCGTATATGTATTCTCTCCCAAAATCGTTGCCTAAACTGCCCGACCACTATATAATTTTCTTATTCCTGTGCCGCCAGATTATTAAAGTATGCCCTCTAAGCCAGAAGGCATTGACAAACATCGGCACTTAAGAGATAATCACCTTATTAAATGGTTAAAATCAGATTACGCCGTATGGGGAGGAGAAACAGACCATTCTACCGAGTGGTAGTAGCCGATAGTCGCTCTCCCCGTGATGGTAAATTTATTGATATTATCGGCCATTACAATCCTTTGACTGACCCCGCAACTATCAGCATTGATACAGAAAAAGCTTTAAAGTGGCTTAGCTATGGAGCTCAGCCTACAGATACGGTGCGCAGCTTGCTCGGCAAACTAGGCATTATGGATAAAGTTAAGCCGACCTCAGGCCAAAACTAACTATTAAGGAGGCGAAATGAAAGACCTGCTGGAATACATTATTAAAGCCATTGTGGCAGAACCTGACGCGGTAAAGATCACCGAGGAAAATAGTGATGAAGGGTTGCTATTTAAATTAGAGGTCGCTGCCGATGACAAGGGAAGAGTCATCGGCAGGCAGGGTCGCGTAGCTCAAGCACTACGAACGCTACTTCGAGTAAAAGCGGCTAAAGAGGATACCAGAGTCAGGCTGGAAATAGTGTAATTAGGATTGATAACAGCCAATTCCCAGGGTTTGTTAATCCCAAATTATGCACACAGCCTCGGTCACATTTTTCGAGGAGGCGGGTAATCCTTTTGAAAGGGATTTTTAATCCCTGAGAGCAGTTTCTGCCTTCATCAAACGTAATCTTTAAGCCCCAGCAGGGCTGTGATTTCATTTTCTTGGCCCTTGGCTATGGTGGTAGAACCTCCTTCTTTCTAAATTTCTGCCCTGGGGTTCATACCACCATAAACTTTTTGACAGTTTTTTCTACCCAAATGGTCATGAACAGTTGCTCGCAACCCACGGCTGAGAAAGGCCAGGCGCTGGTTGGTCAAAATGAGGTTACCCTCGCCCAACAGCCGCTGTAATGGGTAAGTCTTTCTAAAAATTGTATTTTACAGACTAATAAAATGTGGTAAATTGTATTTAGATTTGTTTAGGATTTAGTGTTTAGAGTTTGGGATTTAAAGTGGGTACACCTCGGAGTTATCAAACACAAGGCATAATCTTAAAACAAACCAAGCTGGGCGAGTTCGACAAGATTGTCACTATTTATAGTCCAGAATTTGGCAAGTTAAGTGCAGTAGCTAAGGGAGCTTGTCGCCCCAAGAGCAAATTGGGTGGCAATGTAGAACCATTGACGCATAGCTTGATGTTGCTAGCTAAAGGGCGTAATCTCGATATTGTTACCCAAAGTCAAACGATAAATGGTTTCCTGGCTTTGAAAAGTGATTTATGGCGCATGGCTTGTGGCCTTTACATCTTAGAGCTTATTGATTCCTTTACTGTTGAGGGCGGTGAGAATCGTCCTTTGTTTGATTTATTGCTTGATATCTTAAATCAGTTGAGCGAGCCGGACAGCAACGAGACTGTATTGCGTTATTTTGAGCTACATCTTCTTCACTATCTTGGCTACCGTCCCCAGTTGCGCCGATGTGTTAACTGTGATTCGCCTCTCAAGCCGGTAGTCAATTTTTTCAGCCCCAGCAAGGGGGGGCTCTTGTGTCCTCATTGTAATTCTGAAGAAAATCACCGTTACGAGCAAATCGAAGCAATTTCATTAAAACCCTCTCTTCCCCTTTCGGTCGGGGCTTTGAAGGTCCTTCGTTTGTGGCAAAGCTGTGACTATGCTACTGCTAGGCGGGTCAGAGTAAAACCGGAATTATCCTCGGAGTTAGAGCGAGTATTGCACGAGTATATAAGATATATTTTGCAGCGAGAGCTTAAATCACTAACCTGGCTAAAAGAGTTAAAAAAGGAAATTGCCGCCGTGTAAACTCAGCACTTGACAAGCACGTTAGGGAGGATTAAAATCGCTGGATGCTTAACAGCGGTAGGCTAGTGAAGTAATATGAATGGAGAGTATCTGGTATTCTAAATCAACCTTCAAGTTTATTTGCTCCCTGATCTGCAACTCCCCTTTTCAGCAGTAGTTCGCTGATTCATTGAAAGGATGGCAAAGTTAATTCACTATTGAAGAGAAGCAATGTATATCGTAATAGCAGGCTTAAGTGATATAGGGAAGAATTTGGCGGAGCTCCTTGTTAAAGAAGGGAATGAAGTACTGGTTATAGACCGGGATCCTGTGAGATGCGCTGCAATAGCAGAGGGTTCTGACGTGATGGTAATCACGGGAGATGCTGGCCAGAGGTCCACCCTCGAAGAGGCGCGAGTCAAGAATGCCCATGCCTTTGTGGCCGCAGCCGGCGATGACTCGGAGAATTTGATGCTTTGCATGATAGCCAAGGAAATCGGGGTAAAAACGGTGATTTCTCTTGTAGATGAAGCAGAGCATGCGGAAACCTTCAAGCAGGCTGGGATTAATTTACAAGTTAACCCAGACATAGTAGCAGCCAAGCACATCTATCGCCTAATTTCACAGCCTTATGTGAAGGACTTCCTCTCTTTCGAAAGGGCAGAGATCTTCGAAATAGAGATTGAGGAGGGCATGAAATGTGTCGGGCAAACTGTTTCTGAGCTAGCAACCCCGAACGGTGTAAAGGTCCTCGTGGTACAAAGAGGGGGAAAATATCTGGATGCGGATAAGGAGATACAGCCTAAAGATTGGCTGACTCTCATTGTGAATCGGGAATCTGCCAAAAAGGGGACCGAATTCATGAATAGATGGTTCGCCAAAGTGTAAGATTAACCCTCCACATCATTGGCTCATTCCTAAAATACTTCGCCTTAGCCTATATCGTTCCTCTGGTAATCGCTCTTTACTATGGCGAGGACTGGCGGATTTTCTTATATTCGCTATTAATCACTTTAACTATCGGGCTACTTCTCGAATTTGGTTTTAGAACCGAGAAGGTTATAGAGCGTGCCGATGGTTTTACCATAGTGGCCTTCACCTGGCTTCTCATCCCGCTCCTTGGCACACTCCCATATGTATTTCTGGGATTGGGTTTTCTCGATGCCCTTTTCGAGACCATGTCAGGCTTCACTACCACCGGGGCTACCATACTAAACGTGGTAGAAGAATTACCCAAGAGCGCTCTCTTATGGCGTAGCCTTACTCAGTGGCTGGGTGGGATGGGAGTGATTCTTCTCTTTATTGCTATCTTGCCCAGACTGGGGGTAGGAGGCTCTCAGCTCTTTGACCGGGAGTTTCCCGGACCATTACCTGAAAGGCTGCGTCCCAGATTCAGCACCACAGCAAGGCTTCTCTGGACGATTTACGTGGGTTTTACTGCCGCTCAGATAGCGCTCCTTTATTTTCTGGCCAGGCTCCCACTCTTTGACTCAATTTGCATCTCCTTCGCAACTATGCCTACTGGCGGATTTACCCCCACTACGGCAAGTATCGGAGCCTACGGTAATCCCCTGGCAGAATACATAATCATGGTCTTTATGTTCCTAGCAGGCATGAGCTTCATACTTCACTATCAGGTTTTACGGGGAAACTGGAAAGCAATTAAAGGCGAGGAATTCAGGCTTTACTTGATTATTCTGGCGGTCGCTATCTTTCTATTAATACTCTCGCAAGGCTTTAACTCATATAGAGAGGGAATGTTTCAGGCAATCTCAATCATGACTACCACAGGCTTTGTCACTGCTAATTTCGGCTCCTGGCACTCTGGCGCCAGAATAGTGCTTCTGGCTTTGATGTTCATCGGGGCCTGTGGTGGCTCTACTGGTGGGGCAATAAAAGTGGTACGGGTTTTAACCCTGATAAAACATACGAGGGTAATGATGAGGAGGGCTATTTTCCCGAAAGCTGTGATTCCGGTAAAACTTAACCAAAAATCAATCCCAGAGGGAATAATCCGGGATATAATCTCTTTCCTCTTTCTCTATATTCTTGTTGCCGTTGTAGCTTCAGTAGTGCTTTGTTTCCTGGGGCTTAATTTAGAGACAGCAATTTCAGCAGTAGCTGCTACTTTGGGGAATGTGGGGCCTGGTTTAGGTGGAGTGGGTCCCGGTTCGAATTATGCCTCGCTCCCCGGCGCAGCCAAGTTCATCTTGATTATCTGCATGTGGTTGGGGCGGTTAGAATTGTTTACCGTTCTTATGCTATTTTCTCCTCGCTTTTGGAAAGGCTAATCAAGCCACAGTGGAAGTTCAAAGGAGGTTTAGGCTATACTTTGCAATAGGTTTATGGTCAAGGTTGCTTTCCAAGGAGAAAGAGGCGCTTTCAGCGAGGATGCGGCGGCAAAGCTTTTTGGCGGGGACATTGATTTTTTGCCGTGTGTCCGGCTGAAAGAGGTTTTTGAACTTGTGTCGCAGGATAAGGTTGAATTTGGGGTAGTTCCCGTGGAGAACTCACAAGCCGGCAGTATCAACGAGACCTACGATTTGTTATTGGCGTATCCTCTCAATATATTTGCTGAAGCTATTCTCAAAGTAAGCCATTGCCTGATGGCTTTGCCAGGGGAAAAGTTGGCGGATATAGCAACGATTTACTCCCATCCCCAAGCCTTAGCTCAATGTGCGGAATTTTTAAGCAAACTGAATGCCGAAATTATGTCCACCTATGATACCGCGGGCAGTGCCAAAATGATAAAGGAGAAAGGATTGAGGAGTTGTGCTGCTATAGCTAGCAAGAGGGCTGCCGATATTTATGGGCTGGAGATTCTGGCACCGGAAATTGAGACGAGTGTCAACAACTACACCAAATTCGTGGCTATCTCAAAGCAGCAAGCTAAACCCGCGCAGAGAAACAAGACCTCTCTCGTTTTCGCTGCTGAACATAAGCCTGGCTCTCTATACAGAATTTTAGGTATCTTCGCCACGAGGAACATAAATTTAACAAAATTGGAGTCCAGACCAAGCCGAACTAAGCCCTGGGAATATGTTTTTTATGCTGATTTCGAGGGTCACTTAGATGGCAAAGTTTACAAGGAAGCTGTGAGAGAGTTACAGAGAGAGGTTACTTTCGTTAAGATACTTGGCTCCTATCCTCAAGCTACCTGAAGCTAAGCTGTCAATAACCCCGCTTCTTGAATCCTGCTCAGATTCCGGAAATTGCCCTCCAGTTTTCACTTTGGCAAAAGGCTAAGCTGCTCTTCTGACCAAGAGGAATAGCGGAATTGAGATTAGCTCCATGACGACGACAAACAGGATTAAGTAATTGATAGAAAGTTCATAGAGTAACCCCATCAGGGCAGCTCCCAAAAACCAGGACGCCCCATATGCCGTATTGAAGATTCCATAGGCAAATCCTCTTCGCTCTATAGGTGCTAGGTCAGCGATGGCGGCACGCATAATCGTTTCCTGAATCCCCATGACCACACCCCATAATACTATGCCAATTAGCACCAGGCTGTAGCTGTAGGAAAAGGCAAGGAAGGGAATGGGCAAGGTTAACAAGGGGACTGCCAATAGCGATATAAGCCCAACTCTATCGTATGTCTTGCCCACGAGAAGAGCCGCCAGTGCATCTACACCCATAGCAATGGCATAAATTAGGGGAATGTGAGCATCCGGGACAATAGCTTGGACTTTGAGATGGTAGGAAATTAACTGGAAATTGGCAAATCCGGCCACGGAAAACAAAGTAAAAATAGTGTAGAGCCAGAAAACTCTGGGGAGTTTACCTTTGATGTCTTGCCTGCTTGCTTCCTCTGGAGTTTCAAGTTTCTGTGGTGAAGGGACTTTCTTCCTGGCTAGGGCCAGAACAGCCAGGGTTAGCAAAGCAGGTATCCATAACAGGGTAAAACCTTCACGATAACCACCGTGGGAAAGAAGAACAAGGGAAAAGACGATAGGACCAATGACAGCGCCAACCTGGTCCAATGCTTCGTGAACAGCAAACCCCCAGCCTCTCCCCACCTCTTTTGTGGCATAAGAAAGCATCGTATCTCTTGCTGGACTTCTTATTGCTTTCCCCATCCGTTCCAAAATGATAAGCACGGCAGCAAGCTGCCAATAGCCGGCAAATGCCAGCAGAGGAATGGAAAGGAGCAATCCATAACCGATAAAGGTCAAAAGCCAATATGCCTTAGTGCGATCGACAAGATAGCCAGAGGCAAGGCGCAAAGCATAGCCAACGAATTCGCCGATGCCAGCTACCAAACCGACAATACTGGCACTAGCCCCCAGCGTAGCCAGATAAGGCCCGGTAACGCTCCTAGCTCCTTCGTAGGTTACATCCCCAAACAGGCTGACAATTCCCAGGAGAATGATGAAGTGCATGGCAAATCCCTTTATATTTTTGAATTACTGTTTGCGCAGCTATCTTGCTTTGCTGTCATTTTAGCAAAGTCTCCAGCACAAGGAATTGTTTTGGCTATAAGGAAAGTCGCTGAACGGTCCCAATAAAATTTGGCAACTATTCTTATAACTTCGCTCTTAGCTTTTGATATGTGGCAGTCAAGGCTTCCGATATGACTTTGGTATCAGACAACACCGGCATAAAGTTAGTGTCGCCTTGCCACCTGGGGACTATATGAGTATGGAGGTGCTTCGCTATCCCGGCTCCGGCAACTTTGCCCATATTTAAGCCGATATCGAAGCCAGTTGGCTTCATTACCTCTTTTAGAAGTCCTAAACCTTTCTTGATAATGTCAAAATGTTCCTTTGCTTCTTCATCAGTTAAATCCTGTAAATTTGCTATATGCCGATAGGGGGCGACCATTAAATGCCCCGGATTATAGGGGAAGGCATTCAGGATTATAAAATTGTGTTGGCCACGATAAAGGATAAAATTTGCCTCATCGTTATTTTCCCTGGGTTTCTGGCATAAGATACAGCCGCTTTTTGTGGCTCTTTGTATATATTCTATTCGCCATGGTGCCCAAAGATATTCCATTAAACCTATATAGTATGCTGATTCTGGGTTAAGTGCAATGGGATTCTTAGTTTGAGATGAAAAGTTCTGGACATGGCAAAACGAGTTGACTATGGGATCTAGCTAAGAATAAAATACTTCGGGACTAATATGCTTGAAGTCTTGACCCAAAAGTTGACCGGTGTATTTGCTAAGCTTGGCAGGAAAGGCAAGCTTAGTGAAGGGGACATCGACGATGCTTTACGCCAGGTACGGCTGGCGCTTTTGGAAGCAGATGTAAATTTTAAGGTGGTCAAGGAATTCTTGTCCAAGGTGCGAGAGCGTGCTCTTGGCTCCGAAGTATTGCGTAGCCTAACCCCAGCCCAGCAGATTATCAAAATTGTCAATGAAGAATTAATTGCTATCTTAGGTGGAGAGCCTAGCCATTTAGCTTCGGTTACTGACTTACCAGCGGTCGCTTTGCTTGTAGGATTGCAGGGCTCCGGTAAAACTAGTACGGCGGTGAAGCTAGCTGTTCAGCTCAAACATCTAGGGCAGCATCCTTTATTAGTAGCTGCTGATACTCGCCGACCTGCTGCTATTGAACAACTCCAATTACTGGGTGAGCAACACGATATTCCCGTATATAGTGAGGATGCTAACGTAGCGTCAACAACAATTTGCCAGCATTCTCTAAAACAAGCTAAGGAAAGGGGGTCGACCTGGGTTATAGTAGATACTCAGGGGCGCCTGCATATTGACGAAGCTATGATGAAGGAATTGGTTGATATTAAATCCCTGGTACAGCCTTCAGAGGTATTGCTTACGGTAGATGCTATGATTGGGCAGGATGCCGTAAGAGTGGCTCAAGAATTCCACGACCGAATCGGGCTCACGGGACTCATCTTGACGAAGATGGACGGAGATGCCCGAGGTGGAGCTGCCCTTTCTATTAGATTTGTTACCGGAGTGCCCATAAAATACCTGGGCACGGGCGAGAAGATGGATGCTCTGGAGGTATTTTACCCCGACCGTTTAGCGTCTCGCATTTTGGGTATGGGAGATATGCTCACTTTCATCGAGCGAGCTGAGACGACCCTTGACCAGCAACAGGCCAAGAATTTGGAGGGGAAAATGCGCACCGGGGATTTTGACCTTGAGGACCTCCTCAGTCAAATGCGTCAAATTCACAGGATGGGTTCTTTAGGGCGACTGGCTGAAATGATACCGGGCTTCTCCAAATTCGCTTCGTCTTTGCCAGATGTCGAAGGGGAGAAACAGTTAAAAAAGATAGAAGCTATTATCCTGTCTATGACTTACGAGGAAAGGCATAATCCAGCCATTATTGATGGCAGACGGCGAAGCCGTATTGCTCGAGGAAGCGGCACCACACCCAAAGATGTTAATCAACTTCTCAATCAGTTTCGTGAGATACAAAAGTTGACTAAGTCACTAACGCGAGGCAAGTTACCTAAAAAGATGGGTACTATGTTTGACATTCCCTTAAGGTGAAATCAGTCTAGATAGCCTTTGAGCTTTCGACTGCGGGTGGGATGACGTAACTTGCGTAGAGCCTTGCCTTCAATCTGTCGTATTCTTTCTCGAGTTACATCGAATTCTCTACCCACCTCTTCCAGAGTTCGAGCATGCCCGTCTTTAAGGCCAAATCTAAGCTGCAGCACCTTTTTTTCGCGCTCGGTAAGTTCATCAAGCACTTTATCTATTTGTTCTTTGAGTAGCTGCTGCGAAGTGGCTTCAGTTGGTGCTAAACTGGCGCGATCTTCAACAAGGTCACCTAGACGGCTATCAGCATCTTCGCCAATGGGCATGTCTAGCGATATTGGCTCACGGAAAAACAAAGCCATGACCCCTTCTACTTTTTCTGGGGATATATCTAGGCGGTTGCCAATTTCTTCGTAAGTTGGTTCGCGTCCAAGTTCTTGAATTAGCTGCCGAGTTGTGCGCAATAGCTTGTTAATTGTTTCTACCATGTGTACCGGAATGCGAATGGCACGGGATTGGTCAGCTATAGATCGAGTGATACCTTGCCTGATCCACCAAGTGGCGTAGGTACTGAACTTATAGCCTTTTCTATACTGGAACTTATCTACACCTCGGATAAGGCCAATATTCCCCTCCTGGATAAGCTCAAGGAGGGGCATGCCATGCCCGATGTATTTCTTGGCTATGCTCACCACCAGGCGTAGGTTTGCTTCGGTGAGGTGCCTCTCTGATGCTTTTGCTTCAGTCGTTATCTGTTCAAAGTAAGCTTTGAACTCATTGCTATGAGAATCGATTCGAGACAAGAACCTGTCGTTAGTCAAGAGAGTCTTTAGTTTTTGCCATGAAGTTTTGTCTCTGGCTAGAAGCTCTAGCAATTGCGGGGGCAGAAGTTGACTGTTTATGGAAAGATTTACTATAGCATCTTCGGCCGCAGTGGTTCCTTTGTCTATTTCCTTAGTGGTTGCCGCTATTAACGCTGGGTCTATAACAACGTCAATGGCGGAGCGAAATTTAGGATTCTTGATCGTCTCCACCACATTGCTGGAGGGATTGATACCAATACGCTCTTCGATAATCTGAACAACGGGGTATGCCTTGGATAATTGGGAAATTACGTGAATAACTATGTCAACGGTTGAGGGGAATTTCTTGTATTTCCTGAAATGGTTGTCTTCGATTCTTTCTAGGCTTCTGCCCAGCTCTATCCTCCGGCATAGTAACTTCTCTTCATGGATATTGAGAAGTGGTACTCTGCCGATTTCCTGAAGATACATACGAGCTGAGTCGTCAATTACCTCATAGTCCCCGATTGGTGGCGGAGGCTTGATCTCTTCAGTTTCCTCAGCGGGGAATTCCTCACTTTCTTCTTTTTCTTCAACTTCCTCGGGTAAAGCGCTGACATCCTCAGCTTCGGCTTCATCGCTGAGTAAGCCTTCAGCCGTTACCTCATCACTATCCAGGTTGCTGTGTTCTTCTTTCATTGAATCCATGGTTTTTTCCCTTTTTTAACAAAGACGTCCTGAAGTTGTTGCCCGGAATTTATTCCTTGCTCTTCTAGTTTGGACAACTCTGAGCTTATGCCACCCCTCTCTCTCTCAATATCAAGCATCGCCTCCTTCTCAGTTTCTAATTTCCGGGATAACTTCTCCTGTAGACGGAGAATACAATCGGCTAAATCACGGTTTCGTGTTCGCTCGCTTTCCCGTATGGCTGGCGGGAAATTTTTATTAACCAAATTAACCAAGTAGTATAAATGTTCTAATAGACTCGTGTCAAGTTTACTTTCAAGGTTCGAGATATCAGAAGAATGTTGCCATTTGACAAAGACCTCCCGATTTTCCGTGGATTCGAAGTGTTCTGGTGATAGCTCCCGAGCCGAAGGACGAAGCTCTGGGTACTGAAGGAGAAGTGCCAAGCAGCGTTCTTCAATAGGGCTGGATACAAACTGGCGGGCAAGGCGAGATTGTTCTGTGGGCTTGCTAAGTTGAGGCCTTTTCCTGGCGGTCTTTAATTTCTGCAAGGCAGCTTCTACGTCCGACGTTTTGATTTTTAGTGCACGAGCCAGTTTCTCCACATAATGGAATTTCTGTGTGGGATCCTTTATCTCATAAATTGAGGGCAGGAGTTTTTGTACAGCTAGGGATTTGTCTTTGGCTTTATTGATATCGACTTTGCTTATTACAGATTGAAAGGCGAAGTCTAAAATAGGCATAGCTTGTTCTACTAGTTTCTGCCAGAGAGTAGGGTCCTCTCTTATTACTTCGTCTGGGTCTTTGCCTGGAGGTAATAAGATGACATTTGCTTCAGCATTGGAGTAAGCTAATATCGCTTTGCCTCGCAAGGTAGCTTCTTCTCCGGCGAGATCGGCATCGAGTGCCAGGGTTATGTTATTGGTTAATCTTTTAATGCCTTCCACCTGCTTCCCAGTTAAAGAAGTTCCCATTGAGCCAACTACATTTTGCCAGTCGTGTTGGTGAGCAGTGAGAACATCCGTGTAGCCTTCTACGATTATTACTAAGTTTTTCTTTCTAATGGCAGATTTAGCCTTATCAACGCCATACAAGCTGCTACTCTTATCGAAAATTGATGTTTGGGGGGAGTTGATATATTTAGGCAGGGAGTCATCCAGAACTCTAGCTCCGAAACCAGTGACTCGACCTTGGATATCACATATAGGAAACATCAGCCGGTTGCGAAATCGATCGTAACTACCTCCTTCCTCTTTCTCGATTATTAGACCAGTTTCTATCAGCTCCTTTTCTGTGTAACCTTTACCCAGCAGGTAATTCTTAATGGTTTCCCAAGCATCAGGACTGAAACCGAGACGGAACTCTTTGATAGTCTCGGGCATGACCTTTCTTCTTGCCAGATAGCTTCTCGCTGCCTCGCCTGCCTTAGTGCTCGAAAGTAAATGGTGATAGTATTCAGTAGCTGCCTCATTAATCTGAAATAATCTCTCTTTCTTCTCATCCTCAGCCTTGCTTGGCGCCTCAAGAGGGCTTAAAGTTATGCCTCCCCTTTGAGCTAAAAGACGAAGAGCTTGGCCAAAATCAATGCCCTCCTTTTTCATGATAAAAGAGAAAATATCGCCGCCAGTTCCACAGGCACCAAAGCAATGCCAGCTTTGTTGCTCAGGAAAGACAAAAAAGGAAGGATGTTTCTCACTGTGGAAGGGACATAAGCCTTTGAAGTTACGCCCCGCTTTTTGTAGAGTAACATACTCAGAGACAAGCTCTACTATATCTAATCTCTGCTTTACTTCCGTGATTACGCTCATTGAGATATCTCTTCAGCTAATCTTAGCGCATATTGATCGGTCATCCCAGCAATGTAATCAATGACTTTGCGCTCCTTGTTATCCGGCAAAGAGGCAAATTCGCGAGGTAATCTATCCTCATGTTTCAGGAAATGAGCATATAACAGACGCAATACCTCTCCCGCCTTTACTGCCTCCTCTCCAGCTAAGCTGGGATAATATACTTTGTCAAATAGAAACTGGCGGAGTATGTTAGTTGCTCTAAGGACTTCAGGGCTCATGCCTATAGTTGGCTTGGGTAAATCGCCATTGCCACTAATGGGCCAAGAGCAGTCTATGATATCACAAACCAGGGTATTAATTCGCTGTGAATGCGTACGTCCCAGAGTTGCTACTACCGACTTGGGCAAATCATTCTGGGAGATAATGCCAGCTCTTATGGCATCTTCGACGTCGTGGTTAACATAGGCCACGATATCGGCTATCTTGCATATTTGGCCCTCTAAAGTATTGACATCTCCCCATCCCTCTCCTAAGATCTCAGCTTGTCCCTTGGAATGGTTGAGAATGCCATCTCGTACTTCCCAGGTAAGATTTAGCCCCTGTCCCTCCCTCTCCAATAAATCGACTACTCGTAAGCTTTGCTCATTATGCCTGAAGCCACCGTGATACAACTCGTTTAGGACCTCCTCGCCTATATGACCAAAAGGCGTGTGCCCTAAATCATGTCCGAGAGCGATAGCCTCAGCGAGGTCTTCGTTGAGATTTAGAGCTCGAGCTATAGTTCTGGCTATTTGGGATACTTCCAGAGTGTGAGTAAGCCTTGTGACATAATGGTCACCCAAGGGAGCAATAAAAACCTGTGTCTTATGTTTTAGCCGACGGAAGGCCTTGGAATGGATGATACGGTCACGGTCACGTTGGAAACTGGTTCTTATGGGGCATGGTTCTTCCCACTTCAGCCGACCACGACTGAACCTACTCTTAGCGGCATAAGGGGAAAGGGCTTCTTCCCTCTTCTCTGTCTGCTCACGTATATTAGGTTTGTTAACCATGGAATCACTATAATGTAGCAAGTCAAGGCAAAATCCTTAATTTATCGCGGCAGCACCCTCATGTCCTCACGCGCGTTTTCTTTTGGCTTTTGATTTTATCCTATTTTCTACCTCTGCGATATTTAACCTCGTCGACAATACCACATCCGGGTTCAAAGACATCGAATCTATGCCGCACTCAACTAAAAAGTCGGCAAATTCCGGAAAATCACTCGGCGCCTGACCGCATATCCCTATCTTCCTCCTTGGTTTGTGACGGTGTGCAGCATCTATGACTTGCTTCACCAGTCTCTTCACTGCTTCATTTCTTTCATCAAATATGTGTGCCACAAGTTCGGAATCCCTATCTAAACCAAGAGTTAATTGTGTTAAATCGTTCGACCCTATGCTGAATCCATCAAACACATCGGCGAATTCCTCCGCCAAAACCACATTGGATGGTATTTCGCACATTACATACACTTCTAACCCACTTCTTCCTTGCTTTAAGCCAAACTCTTCCATGGCTTTTATTACCTTCCTCCCTTCTTCCGGCGTCCGGCAAAAAGGAACCATCACCTTCACATTTGTCAACCCCATCTCATCCCTTACTTTCTTTATCGCTTCGCATTCTAAACCAAAGGCGGGCTTAAACTTCTCATCATAATAGCGAGACGCCCCCCTCCAGCCGATCATTGGGTTACTTTCCTCTGGCTCGTAACGATACCCCCCAATTAAATTGGCATACTCATTTGTCTTAAAGTCAGAAAACCGAACGATGACCTCGTTGGGATAAAACCCCGCCGCTATTTTCGCTACCCCCATGGCTAAGTTATCAATGAAAAACTCCCTTTTATCCTCGTATGGTGCGCTCTTCTTATCTATCTCTTCAATTACCTTTGCCAATTTCTCGTCATTACCCGCTGCTTTCTTCAACTCATCATATTCTATCAGCGCCATGGGATGTATGCCGATGTAAGAGTTGATGATGAACTCTTCCCGAGCCAAACCCACACCGTCATTGGGAATTTGACTTTGAATAAACGCACCATCGGGAATGCCAAAGTTCATCATTATCCTGGTGTCGGGTCTGGGGAGCTTACTCACTTCTACTTCATCTACTCTGTATTTCAATTTCCCTTCATATATCCTGCCCTCACCTTGCGAACAATCTATCGTGACCTCTTTTATCTCCTTCAAGACCTCCGTCCCCTTGCCGGTGCTAATTACACAGGGTACCCCAAGCTCACGACTCACGATAGCTGCATGGCATGTCCTTCCACCCTTGTTTGTAACTATGCCACTGGCAATCTTCATTATTGGCTGCCAGTCGGGGTCTGTCATATCAGTGACCAAGACTTGACCCCTCTTGAATTTGTTAATTTCACTACTATCTTCTATCACCTTCACCTCGCCTTGCCCTATCTTTGTACCCACTGCTTCCCCTCTGAGCAGTAACTTCCCCTCTTCTTCAAGCACATAAGTCCTAAGCGAAGCTAAGTCCATTTGTGAATGCACTGTCTCTGGCCTGGCTTGGACTATGAAAAGTCCCCCGGTTATCCCATCCTTTGCCCATTCAATGTCCATAGGTAGGCCATAATATTCTTCTATAATACAAGCCCACCTGGCGAGAGTCAGGATTTCATCGTCACTCAATACGAACCTTCTTTGGTTCTCTAGTTTAACTTCTTTTTGCTCCGTTCCAGCTCCACCTCTCCTGTAGACCAATTTCTTCTCCTTCGTCCCCAGCTTCTTTTCCACAATGGGTCTGAACCCTTCCTTTAGAGTGGGCTTGAAAACGTAAAACTGGTCTGGATTAACAATTCCCTGTACCACATTCTCTCCCAGACCATAGGCAGCAGTTATGTAGACCACATCCCTGAAGCCTGATTCTGTGTCTATGGAGAATATGACACCAGAGCAGGCTAAATCAGAGCGAACCATCTTTTGCACCCCCACCGAGAGGTAAACACTGAGATGGTCAAAACCTTTATCCACCCGGTAGGAGATTGCCCGGTTCGTGAACAAAGATGCAAAGCAGTCCATGACCTTATCCAAGAGGTCATTTTCTCCACGCACGTTCAAATAACTCGTTTGCTGTCCCGCAAATGAGGCTGTAGGCAAATCTTCGGCAGTAGCACTGCTTCTCACAGCGACATCGACGTTCTTTCCAAATCTCTCTTCCATCTTTCGATAGCAAATTCTTATCTCCTCTTCTAATTCTTTAGGGCAGGGAGAATTTGCTATCAGATTCCTTACCTTTTCGCCCCTCTCCGCCAAATTTTTCATATCACGTGTATCCAGGCCCGCTAAAGTGTCTTTGATTTTTTTACTTATGCCTGCTTCCTCTACCACATACTTATATGCCTCAGCAGTAATAGCAAACCCAGGGGGAATGTTTACCCCTCTCTTGCTTAGATTTCCGATCATTTCACCAAGAGAGGCGTTTTTACCACCGACTAAAGCTATGTCCTTTGATCCAATCTCCTCAAACCATTTCACAAACCTCATGGTTCTTCCTCCGCTTTACAAAGTATAGTCATATTCGCACATGCCATCTCAGCTAAATATACCTCCTTGCTTACAGGCAGTTAAACTAAAAAACAGAACTCCATTGTATCATGTTTCAGCAAGGCCAAAAGAAGAGTCACTTTTGCCTCTCCTGCTTGGCCCTACTGCGGTCAGCCTATCCTCCTGCCATCTGCTGCAGCGCCATTTTAATCTTCTCTTCTAAGCTTAGCTCCTCAGAATCTGGAAGCTTAGAGATAGCTCTGGTGGCTTCCGTTAAAGAGTAGCCCAAGCCAGTTAAAGCAGCTATGACATCGGCACTCTCCGGGGCTAAGGGCAGGGCTACCTCTTTCCACTCCTTTTCCAACTTGCCTCTGAGCTCAATGACGAGGCGGCTAGCCATTTTTTTACCGATGCCAGGCGCTTGGCTGATGAGGTCGCTATCGCCGCTGGTTATAGCCATGACAAGTTGTTCAGGATTCAAAGCTGAGAGTAGGGCCAAAGCCACCTTAGAGCCAACTCCTGAGACGGAAATAAGGTTTTTGAACAGAGCTAATTCCTCGCTTGAGGCAAAACCGTAAAGAGAAACATTATCCTCTCTCACGTGGAGATGGGTATAGAGGGAGACCTTGCCTTTAACAGCTCCTAATTGGCTTAAAGTTGAGCCGGGGACATATACCCGAAAACCTATTCCGCCGACATTAATGATAATGGAGTCGTTACCACGATATTCCAGTATTCCTTCTAATGTAGCTATCATTTCGGCGTATGTTCAGTGAGCCATTGGTTAAGGTGCCTCTGCTGAATGTGGCACATGGCTACAGCCAATGCATCTGCAGCATCGCTAGGCTGAGGTAGCTCAGAGAGCCTGAGCTGGACTCTTACCATTTCTTGAACCTGTTGTTTATCGCTTTGCCCATAGCTGGTTATTTGCTGCTTTACCTTGGCTGGTGAGTAATAGTAGACGGGCAATCCCTGGTTGACTGCTGCCAGGATAGCTATAGCTTGTGCTCTGCCAATAGCGAACGCTGACTTTACGTTGTGGCCGATAAAGGGCTCTTCAATGGCTACTTCGCTTGGTTTATGCTTAGCGATAATTTTGCTTAATTCATTGTAGAGAGAGCGCAGTCTTTCCTCCATAGGAAGCCGGGATGGGAGATTGATTACTCCGCAATCTACCATATGCATTTCCTCTTCGCCATCTACTACACCGTAGCCTAAATTTATAGTACCAGGGTCAACGCCGAGAATGCGCATGTTAGGTTTGACTGCGCAGCCTTTCTAAAGTAGCCTCAGAAAAATCGATATTGGAGAAAACACGCTGTACATCGTCTAATCCTTCCAGCTCGTCGAGGAAATTCAGGGCCTGAACTGCTTTATTTTCCTCCAGCAACACTGTAGTTTGAGGCGTTAGCGAGAGCTCCGCCGAAATCACATGTTCTTTCTCTTCAATAACCTTTCTTACTTTTTCTAAATCCTGAGGTTGCGTGTAAATTTCCACATAATCCTTTTCGGTCTTAAAATCTTCAGCCCCGGCATCGATAGCTCGTAGCGCTATTCCTTCGGCATCTGAGGCATTGCTTTCTACCGTGATCACTCCTCTACTCTCAAAGAGCCAGGAGACACAACCACTCTCACCAAGATTAGCACCGTGGCGGGTGAAGAGACGGCGGACATCCTGAATGGCGCGATTACGGTTATCGGTCAAGGCTTCCACCAAAACTGCTATCCCGCTTGGCCCATAGCCTTCGAGTTTCATCTCAATTAAGGCAGCTTCCCCGGCTTCACCGCTACCCCGCTTTATGGCTCTCTCGATATTCTCCAAAGGCATGTTATTATCACGGGCTTTCTGTACTGCTAAACGTAACTGGAAATTACTTTCTGAATTAGCTCCACCTTGTCGCACTGCAACTATGATTTCTCGAGCAAGCTTGGTAAATAACTGCCCGCGCCTGGCATCAGTTACTCCCTTCTGCCGCTTAATCTGCGACCACTTAGAATGTCCTGACATTGCTATCCTTTATATCATTTTATCACTGCAACTCCTAAAATGGAAAGCAGATATCATGTCTCAAACAACTTGACGGCATCGCCACCATCATGCCAAGCTTATGATAGCGGGTAAGTCCTGTGTTAAGTGTGTCACCGGAAGGTGGCATAAACTAGCTGTAAGCTAGTCGCTCGCAGGGGCCGCTTTTTCATTTCCCAAAATCTCGTATCAAGCTTTACCACACACAGTTACATTTAATCCTTCTATAATCCATCCCTAGCTTCGCCCACATTATTTTCACTTCATAGCCTCTTGCCAGAGTTGGTGGAGGAGGCGCTGGCGAAGTCTGGGGTCGAGGATTTATACCGATTCATAAATTCCTTCCTCACGAAGCCAGGATTTGCTTTACCAAAGCGTCTATTTGCTCAAGCTCTTGTTTTAGCTCGCCCTTTATTAGTCTGCGGGTGTGGCCGATGCTGCGGGATTTTGCGTGTTGTGGGAGCAATTGCTCTACCTTTTGGGTGCATTGCTCGCCGAGTTGAGACAGCGCCTGGTGATTTTCATCCGATGAATTGTACTGAGGGATGGGAATTTCCAGAACCTTTTTGTGAATATGTCTGGGCCCCCATAGTCCCCGGCTCTGCATGGGCTTCAAGGCTTCATCTATGGTGGAGGAATTGAGAACTGCGGCTAAATAATAAGCCTCTTCTTTGTTAGCAGTTTCATAATGGTATTCTGTAGATTCTGCTACAAACCCCTGTATTTCAATGCTCTGTCCTTCTACCTCAAACCTGATGGGCTTATCCTCCATCACGCAGCTACAGAGATAGGTAGCAGAGGTAGGATAGAGGACTTTATATTTTGCCAAGCGATTTTGCCCCGTAATCCCTCTGTAGCGGTCAAGCCTTTGGTAAACATCCATCTTCTCCGCTTTTTCTCCTCGTCGCTCCTCCCACTCGGACTGAGCTCTTTCCAGCCAGCCCGCCAGATTAAGGAAGCCTTGTTTGCGAGCTTCATCAGCGCTGAGAACTTTGAAATGCTTGCCTGAAGGCAGCAGGGGCAAAACCACCAGCCTGAAATCCAGTCGGCCAAAGGGAACAATGTCCGTCGATAACAAGGTAGCATAAAGGAAATCCCTCTCGATGTTCCCCTCCAGCTTTAAGCCCTTATAGGCTGCTTTAGCCTCTTTCTGGGCCCTTTCTGTGGTGGAAATATAAGGCAGCGAGGGGTCGAAACCGAAAACAGGATGTGACTTTACATCTACAAACCAGAGAGAGCGAGGAACAATAGTTGCACCTTGCTTGAAATAAGGTTGGTAAAAACTTCTTGCACCTACTGTGGGCTTTCTCTTGGAGGTTGTGAAAAAGCTCCGCTTTCCCACCAGGGTGACAAAGAGTTCCTCTGGGGTAATGGTGAGTGCCTGCTCTGCCTCGTCCAATGTGGAGTTTTTACGCTTCAGCTTGCCAGAAAATACCTGGCATCTCAGAGGATGCTCAGTCGCAATCCCTCTTTTGCCGAAGAAGACGCAAGCGGGAACATTGAATAATGGCTGTACATCTTCCAAATCCCAGACCTCTTCAAAGCCTAGGTTGACGGAAAAATAAGAGCGCCGGAAATTATAATGCTGGTCGGAGGAGAATACACTTCTGGGCAGGACGAAGCCGATAGTTCCCCCCTCTTTGAGGTAAAGTTCAGCAGCTCTAAGGAAGAAAAGTGTTGCCAGTTCCATGTGCGTTATTAGTTCTGCTTTGCCAGAGAGAAGCCTGTATTCCTCCACGATTTGCCGCTTGAGAAACCTCTGGTATTCCCCCTTTTCCACATAACGGTAGGAGAGCCAGGGAGGATTGCCGAGAACTATATCGAAATTTCCTTTAAGAAACAGGGGTTTATATAGATTCTTGAGAATGAAGGCCCAGATGGTGTCTCGCCTCTCTTCTATGAGCTCTTTCATTGCCACAGCTAGACTATAAAGGGCGAGGGAAAGAGTCTCATCGGCAGCTATTTTGGAAGACACTCTTTCCAAAAAATTGACGAATGTTTTCTCATCTCCTCCTTCCCTGCCGGCAAAATTCCGAGCAAATTCCTTAGATACCTCGATAGCTTCGTCGTAAAGCTGGGGGTCATGGATAAGGATTTCGGGGATTATGATTCGCTTGCCATCAATTTCCAACTTGAAGCCAGGCAGCGGCGCACCCATCTCTATCTGTCCCTCCATCTGAGGAAGCCTTATGGAATCGGCAAGATAAATAGGGAGCGCTACGGGCTTTCTTCTCTTTTTGAAGAGGTCACCCAGCGCAAGCAGGTAATTGGTCTTGGTGATGATTACCGCCAGGGGATGAATATCTATTCCTACCACATTCTCCAGAATGTGCTCTAACGTTTCCCTAGAATTTCCCAAAGTATCCCGCTTGTACTTTATGGTCATATAAAGGAAGGTACCCGAGCCACAGGCAGGGTCAAGGACAGATGCCTTTGGATTTTCCACCAGCGTCCTTTCTACCATACGTTGGGCAAGCCAATCTGGAGTGTAATATTCCCCTAGGTCATGGCGTGCTTCAGGGTCAACGAGTTCCTGATATAGTGCCTTAAGAACATCCTCGGAAAGCTCCTGCAGGTTGTATCTCAAAAGCAGGCTCAGCAGCTTTTTAGAAATATCTAGTCCAACAGCCTCCGCATCTTCTCGGGCTATCCAGGAGAAGAAATCCTCCTCCAGGAAATTGGCGATGCGTTGTCCTTGGAAGAACTCTCCGTTCAAAATGCTAGATATTTCCTCGCTTGAGGGAATTAGACTTTTCTCAGTGAGTCGTGCCCAAGCAATCAACTTGGCTAGCGTTGCCAGATAGGTGTGCCTGAGGAAAAGGTCTTTGCTTCCAATGATGCTTCCGTAGGTGACACGAAGGTATCTCTCCCAGTTTTCATAAATGACCTGGAAATCGCTTCTGTTTTCCACCTGTTTTAGGCTTTCCTTCAGCAATCGAAAGGAAAAGATGAAGGCAGGACTCCGCATGCCAAAGTCTCGTTCAAATTCCTCAGTTCGCGGCGAAAGGATTCTTTCCCTAAAGAGGTATCTGTCAAGCCAGAAATATGCTTGGTAAGGTTCTGGAGTTGGTAGCCTGAGTTCATCAACCTTCTCCAGCAGGATGTCTTCCGGGAGCAAGGACTCAGTCAAAGGCTTTTCGGTTCTGGGTGAGAAGACTTGAAAGTCTATCCCATCCGCTGCCAGGCAGAGATAGTTTACCTTCCTTTCCTCTTTCTCAGACCAGAGACAGGCGACATATCTTTTAAGCTGCTCTTTAGCTTCTGGGAGCGTCTTCCCTAAGTCTCTCTCAAATTCAATCACCAGATTTCCATAGAGGTTATCTACCCTCCCCTTTAACACCACATCCTTTCCCTTGCTCTTCACATATTTTTCAACACCTCGGAGATAATCCTCTACAAATTTTATATTCACATCGCCGAATATATCCTTCAGAAGCAGTAGGAATCTCTGGGTTCTGGCCGATTCTGAGCTTAGATGAGAAACCTCTTCAACATAGTTCTGTATATCCGCCGATTTCTGAACCTCAAAGAGGTCACCAAATCGTGATGGTTTCTCAGGAAGTTTAGGCGGTTTTTTCGTGCTCATTTAAATTCTCCATGAATAACCCGCCGTGCAATTTCGAAGGCAGCAGCGATGCGAATTATCTTAGTATCACCGAGCCCTTTTATATTCAAGAGCTTTTCCAGGGGTTGATTCGCCATGCCCTTAAACCCGCCGAACCTTTGCAAAATCTCTTCAGCAATCTTCTCCGCTGGCTTGCCCGGGATGCCTGGGGCGATGAGAATAGAAAGGAGCTCAGCATCGGTCAATATTTCCGCACCAAGCTCCCGGAGCTTACCGCCAGGGTGCTGCCATTTTTGTGGCTTGTTGTTCATCCCTAGTGATATTTTACCATCATACAGAGGTATTTACCTCTAACAATGGTTTCACTATAAGAGCGCCCTTCAATTCCGAGGCTGTACAAAAAATGTGCTTGATGAACCAAGCAACTACGAAAATCTGGAGCCCATCCCCTTTAGCCCTTCTGTGTAAGGTTCCCTTATTATGCCCTTCTCGGTGATTATGGCAGTTATATAACTATGTGGAGTTACGTCGAAGGCAGGATTGGCTGCTCTTATGCCTTCGGGAGCAATGGGTACTCCCTGAATATGAGTCACCTCCTCAGGGCTTCGCTCTTCAATTGGGATTTTGTCTCCCGAGCTTAAGGAAAGGTCAATAGTGCTGGTGGGAGCAGCGACATAAAAAGGGATTTTACTTTCCTTAGCCAGTACCGCCAGAGTATAGGTGCCAATTTTATTAGCGACATCGCCATTGGCAGCAATCCTGTCGGCGCCAACAATGACACAGTCTATCTTCTTTTGCTGCATAAAATAGCCGGCCATGGAATCGGTAATCAAAGTTACAGGGATGCCCTCTTGCCTTAGTTCCCAGGTAGTGAGCCTGGCTCCCTGGAGAAGGGGACGGGTTTCCGTGGCAAAGACGCTCACTTTCTTTCCTTGTTCTTTAGCAGCTTTGATTACACCCAGGGCAGTGCCATAACCGGCGGTGGCTAAAGGACCGGCGTTACAATGAGTAAGCAGGGTGAAACCATCTCTGATAAGCTCGGCACCTAGCTGGCTGAGCTGCCTGGTTGCGGTTACTTCTTCCTGGTGAATCCGCTTTGCTTCATTGATAAGCGAATTTTTTATTTCAGTAACGCCATCTCCCCTGGCAGCTTTCTTCATCCTGTTGATAGCTTGAAATAGGTTGACCGCGGTAGGCCTGGAGGCAGCAAAAGCTTGCATGACCTGATTCAATTGAGCGAGAAATTCATCCTTGTTTGCTGTTTTAATACCTGCTGCCCCCAGAGCTATACCGTAAGCAGTAGCGACCCCGATGGCTGGTGCCCCGCGAACCCTCATTTCCTTAATAGCCAGAACTACATCGTGGTAATTATCCAGGTCGGCGAAGATTTGCTCCCCGGGAAGCTTGCTCTGGTCTAGTATCCTTAGCTTGCCGTCAAGCCATTCTATTGCTCTAGCTGTCATTGCTTGATAGTATAATTCAAAGGACGGAAATAAAGGAAGCAATTGACCAAGCAAGCTGTCTGTCACTCTGGCTAAGGCTTACGATGCAAAAGTATACAAAGGAGGCAAGATGAATGTTTGCATAATAGGTGGTGGAGGAGGTGCTAATAATGCAGCCAATGTTATTCGCCGTTTGGATGAAGAAGCTCAAATTGATTTATTCGACAAACGTAGCGAGATAGGTCACGAGCCCTGTACAATCCCTTACGTGCTGAATGGATTCCTCCCATCATGGCAGAACACTTTTGTGTTCAGGCAGAAATTCTACGACGAAAGGAACATTAAGGTTCACTTGGATACGGAGGTTACTGATATCATCAGGGAGGAAAAGCTCCTGATAGCTGGTGGAGAAAGTTACCGGTATGATAAAGCAATTCTAGATTTGGGTTCCATATATACTATCCCTCCTATACCAGGATTAAACGGCGAAAATGAATTCTCCTTAGACACCAGTCTGGAGACTGCCAGAGTCTTCGAGGAGGCCATTTCCAAGTATTCGAGTGCGGCCATCGTAGGCACGGGACAAATCGCTCTTGATGTAGCTGAGGTCCTAAAAGCAAGAAATTACGACAAAATATACCTTCTAGGCAGGTCAGATTGTGTCCTCCGAGCATACCTGGATAAGGATATGGCAGAAATCGTTGAAAGAGGGATAAAAGAAAAAGGTATAGAACTGATTCTATCGGCGAGGGTCAACAGCATAAAAAGCCATAATGGTAAAAAAATCGTATCTCTTCCAGGTCAGGAACTTGAGGTGGACTTTGTTTTCTTCGCTACCGGTTCTAGGCCAAATGTAGAGCTAGCCAAAAAAGCTGCTAGCCGGATAGGTGAATCGGGGGCCATCGCTGTGAACGAATACCTCCAGACCAATGACCCAGATATTTATGCTATCGGGGATTGTATGGAGAATTGGGACAGAATCACAGGTTCTAAAAGGACTTACCAAACCGCCACTTCTGGGGCTAAAACGGGAAGAATTGCAGCTACAAATCTAGTTCGAGGCAATATTCTTCCTCACCAAGGTACGGTAATGACATTCGTTACCCGAGTTTTCAACTATGAAGTAGGTACGGTGGGTTTCAGCGAAACTTATGCACGAGAGCAAGGATTGAATGTCGTCTGTAATATAATGAGAACTGCTACGCGGCGGAGATTATATGGGGGCAAACCTATCCACATCAAGCTCATTGCTGATCCGCAGACCACAAGCTTGGTTGGAGCCCAAATCATTTCGGAAGAAATGGTGGCAGGGAAGATCGACAGACTCGCTCTTGCCATAGCGTTGAGAGTTCCAGTTGAACAACTGGCCTTGATTGATACTTGTTACTCTCCAAAGCTGGGCTCAGCATACGAGTCAACAGTAATGGCACTGGACCAATTAATGCCCAAGCTTACGTGACCTTGTTCGCCTGGTATAGTCTGGGATTCTGTTGCCCCCAACCAATATATTGATTTGATAATATCGCGGTATAATGCTATCCTTATCCCACTCATCCGTCCTGGGAGGCAAAGATGGCCAAGATTTATTTCTTAGATGTTACCAATCGCGATGGCGTTCAAACCGCAAACCTCGGTCTGTCCAAGCTGGAAAAGACCATGATAAACATGCACCTCAACGAAATGGGTGTCTTCCAGTCCGAATTTGGTTTCCCTACGACGAGACACGAATCGCTCTACCTTCAGGCGAACTTGGAATTAGCTGATATGGGAGTCCTGAAACCCATCCGTTTAGAGGGGTGGATAAGGGCAGTCGTTGCTGATGTGGAAAAAACCTTCAAGCTTGTCCCGAATATTAAGCACCTTAATATCTCTATTTCCACATCGCACCAAATGATTCAAGGCAAATTTAAGGGTACAAAGAACCGAGAAGATATCGTAAGCATGATGGTCGATGCTTTAGAAGCGGCTCACGCCCATGGGGCTGCAAGCGTAGGTGTAAATGCCGAGGATGCCTCCAGAACAAAAATAGATTTTTTAGTTAAATTCGGCTTGGCAGCCAAGGAACACGGGGCTGACCGACTCAGGTATTGTGATACCCTGGGCTATGACAACCCATTTACCATTTACGAGAGCGCCAAAACTCTGGCGGAGGATGTCGGAATACCTATCGAGCTTCACTGTCATGGCGACCTGGGAATGGCTGTGGCTAATTCCATTGCCGGGGCTAAAGGGGCTATAGACGGTGGGCAGGACGCTTACATCAACACCACCGTCAATGGAATTGGAGAAAGAGCCGGCAATGCTGACCTTGTAGCCACAGTTCTAGCTGTCACCAAATCCAAAGGATTCGCTGAAAAATATCAACTGGAAAAGCCCATAGACCTGACAAAAGCCTGGAAACTAAGCAGATTTGCCAGCTATGCTTTTAGGGTCCCCATTCCCATAAACCAGCCTGGTGTCGGAGCCAATGCCTTTGCCCACAGCTCTGGTATTCATGCTGATGGAGTATTGAAAGACCCCGAGAACTACGAGCTATACAGCTTCGACGAAGTGGGTAGAGGTGAAACGGAGCTTGTAGAGACCGGCAGGGAGATATGCTCGGGGGAATATAGCGGGATATCTGGCTTCAGTCATATAATGGGCCAGATGGAGGTATCGTTTGACAATGCCAGGCAAGCTGAAGAGATTCTGGAATTAGTAAGATATGCTAACGTGGAAGCACAAAAACCACTGGTGGAGGATGAACTGCTCTTCATTGCCAAATATCCCAAAATTGTGAAGAAACTGTTGACACTTTTACCACCAGAGTAATCCATCCCTTGACACCATTATCCCCCCCATTTGATATAATATAGTTAATTGCGGGTGTAACTCAGCGGTAGAGTGCTTTTCCCAAGCACACTTTGAATAGTCATTGGGGAGGATACTCGCCAAAGTACCTCAGCCCCAATAGCCATTACAGCACTCACGCGGGAGTAGCTCAGTGGTAGAGCATCTGCTTCCCAAGCAGAGGGTCGCGGGTTCGAGTCCCGTCTCCCGCTCACTTCCTTACTCGCTATCATGACCACTGAGCCAACTTCCCATAGCACCCTGACCTTTACACCGCTTCGGCATTTAATCCCCTTCCCTAAACTCCCTCCTCGACAACGATACAAAAATAACTGCCAGTATTCCCAAAACCGCTGAAGGAAGAGCGCAGATAGCTCCAGCCAAGGACAGACCAAACCTCCGCCTTCTCATCGCCGATATTCCACCTACTATAGCTACTATACCCAGAATACCAACACATCCTCCAATAATCACCCACCGATAACTGGGCCAGTATACAATAAAAGGGAAAAATGGGCTGTAACCTATAAATTCTTGCCACACACACACACCGTCTGGAGCGATGTCAGATGCTAACATCAAACGGACCGCCACTAACACTCCAACGACTATCAGATATATCCCCGCTACTATGCTTAAGACTCCGCCAGCGGTCAGTAACCCGCCCTTGCTATTACCATTAGATGCCATTTCCTTTCCTCTCCGCTTCAAATTCTCTCTTTGACAGGGATATAAAAATAATTGCCAGTATCCCCAAAATCAGCCATCCCGTGGCCCAAACAACCCCAACTAAATACGGACCAAAACTTATTGATGACGGCAGCGTGCAGCAAATGGCCCCCGCTAAAGACAGGCCAAAGATTTTCCTTCTCATAGCCGATACGCCACCTATTATGGCGACTATACCCACAGCAAAAATGGACACTCCCGCACTAATCGAAAAAATAATGCCCGGGTAGGTTGAAGGAGGCACCAGCTTGAGCACCTCTATATTAGCTATTGTTAAACCCACCATTGTTCCTCCACCTATAACTTCAAGTGCTCCCCCTATTATGCTTAATATTCCACCAGCATTAAGCAACCCGCTCCCACGACTACCATTAGAGTCCATTCCGTTTCCTCCTTATTCTGTGCTAACTACTCACAGCCTCAAAATCCAGTCTATCAACAATCCTCTTCCTCGGCAACCAATATTCATACCCTCTTCAAACCAAAATCAAGCACCTTTTATATTCCGATACCATACTTAAAACTTCCGATACCGCTAAACACGACCTTCCAAATTCATCCAATCTGGAGTAATAATCAAGATATAGTATTATATATATAGTATTATACTTCTTTCTCTCGCTTCTTCTCTTCTTTCTCTTCTCTTATCTTCTCTTTTTTTATCTTCTTCTCTTCCTTCTTCCCTTGCTTCTTCTCTTTCTCCCTCTGTTCTTCTTTCTCTTTTCTTCTCTTCTCTTGCAGTGGCTTGTCGCAAGCGACCGCCACCGCCTGTCGCTTTGCCCCGCAATGCCCTCAGAGGCACTTTTAAGCCTCTAGAATCCTCATCACTGACCCCCAACATACTTCACCTCTCTGGATTTCTCCCCCAAGGTCAGCGCTGATTCAACGCAAACCTTCCTCAATTTGGAAACTAACATTGAAGCAAACTCAGACAATACTTTCAGACCCCGGGAATCAACAATGCTCATCGCCACATCGTAACTCTCAAAGTATTCAAAACCCTTTTTTTTGTAATAGAAATTTGCTTTTCTCAGTTCTTCTTTGTAGTGACAAGGAATCTCAACAATATCAACTAGCCCTTTCGACTCAGCCATCTCCAGCGCTTTCTCCAAATCATGTCCAACGCATTCTCTTTTCTTTAGCTTACTTACAGGTACATTCTTCGCTAATAAAAAAGCCTTTAGCGAAAGCTCTATTGACTTGCAGCAAAGAAAACAATGCACCACTGGAAAATCACCTGTCACTTTACAACCTTCGGCCGCCTTCATGAACCCATTCGCGAAATAATGAAACATAAGCGGCATCGTACATCCAAGGGCGCTATCCCCTGTTACTACACCAGTATTCCTGACCTCACCTTCCGTTCCTACTCTCAACTCGACTTCGACGCTTCTCCTTTTCACTTAACCTCTCCAACGTTCTCTCTTAAATCATTATCCACCTTATAAGGGAGCGCTACACGCCCCCGGATTCTCATTACAGAAATACAAGTCAATAACCTCGGTCTAGGCAAGAACGGGGTAACCCAACCTAACGAAGAACAGACTAAAAGACTCATGGCCCGATGGGGAGTATCGAGCCACCAACCAACCTCAAACTTACCTACACTATCGGCGTGTCGATAGGCTCTATGTTCTTATCTACCTGGTCTACGGGTTCATCATTAACAGGAATAGATAAATACTCTCTCCAAATTATTGCAAGGTCACGTTCAGCTTCAAGCCATTTCTCTCCATAATCTTCAATCTCGGTAACCTCATACATCTTTAACCTCCGGCACACTGATTATTTCTGTGCCCCTACCCACTCCTGGAGCAACTTCACTCCGCTGTTTCGCTTTTTCAACAAGCTCATAAACGGTCTTGGCATCCATCGATTTTTTATACCCAGACTCAATCAGGGAATATAGGGCATGAGGCCCACCTGAACCAACTGCAGCAAAACCTATGGCATCATGGCAGAACAAATCCCCCGGATTCATAATGCTAAACACACTACAACATACTTCACCAAAGCCAGCAACTATCAATTCAGTTCTCGGATTAGCCGATTTTAGAGCCTTGTCAATCATCATCACAACCGGTTGCACAAGCTTTTGCTGACCCTGATAATATGATTCAATAGTTAATCCTCTCGGTTCCAACTCATTGCGAATAATATGTTTCCTTCGCACATTCTGATACTGCTCTCTAAACAACTCTGCAATTATAGGAGTAGCTGTAACGCCTTTTTCATCCACGTCTTTCCTTACAGCCTCTAAGACCTCATTGGCAAAAAGCACATCGCCTGCTGTTAATAAATACGCAACAGTTGTTTCTCGAACTTTAATTATCTTCTTTACTTCCTCATTCTCAAATTCATACCCAATTGGAAAATGTGCTGTTGTCATTTGGTCTGAAGCTAAGACACAGCCTTTGCCATTTTCATATAATGCAGCAATACAGATAGTCATGCTTTGCCTCCCCATACACCCATATACACTTTATAATTATCATATCATTCCGTAGACTGTCAAGCACCTAAAAGTAACATCTCCCATTAGTCTACTTTAGAAATTATACGTGCCTTTAGGGGAACATCGCCATAGATTAGGTTAGTTTCCCTTCAGTACCTCACTTTATTCTAGGTAAAACCTGGACATCCCACAATACCCACAAACTAGAGCTAACGTTCTGATAACGGGAAGGTAGCACCTTCCCAGCACTCTATTATGCTCTTAAAGGGAAAGTAAAGAGACGCTACGCTTAAACTCTTGACTTTTGAGGAGACTAACCAGCACCAAACCCCAGCTTTAATCACTTCCTCTGCGAGTAACGTTCACTACCACCTTTGCGAAGCATACGCTTCATAAGCTCCCTTGCCCAAGCTATCTCATTATCACCAGGATTATTCCTCGCATACCACAGAAAGACTTTGCGCATCCGCAGCAGGTCCTCATACCTTAATACAGTCCTCACCGCTACACCTTCCGATATCTTCGGGAACATATCGCCAACCAAATCATCTATATCAGCTCCAGCTAATACCTCACGAGAAATTGGCACTACAGCTACAGACTCACCAATACTTTCACCTTCAGTTAACTGTAATTGCTCAACCTTAATTCCACCATTATCACCACCAGCCATTTTATACTGCTCGCCCAACAGCCTAAGAGGACTATACTTATCCTGTAGTATATCTTCAACATCATGAATATAACCCATACTTGTTTTCAAATCGTCATGTTGAAGCAGAGCCTTTACCACTAACGCTTCGCCAGTCTCACGCGCTACCAACGAAGCACTAGTATGCCTTAACGTGTGCACACCTACCTTTTTTCCTTTAATACCAGCACGTTCAACTACATACCGAACTCTATGACCAAGGCCATCACCATCCTGGTACAACCCACCAGACTTCCGCTTAAACACAGGCAGGTCATCACCACCAGCTAAACCCTTCAACCTCTCGCACAACCCTACATTAAGCCTATAACGCCTCTGCCCGGTCTTACCCATCACATTAATAAACCCGTCACCAACATCACCGCCTTTTAAATTCACCAACTCACCTATACGACAGGCAGAGTCTATTAACGTCAGCACCAACAGAAGCTCAAATTCATTCATACAAGCCTTGATTATCGCCACCAGCTCATCAATACTAAAATATCTACGCTTCTTCTTACTTACTTTCGGTCTTTCAGCCTCAGCACACGGATTAGCTACCCTATAAGCCTTCTGCATATATTTCCCAGCAGCATTAACAAAGTCAAACCACATCTTAATCGTCGTATCGGCATATCCCTGCAAAGACGCCAACCATTCATTAATTACCACACCACTCACAGGCCACTCTTCCGAATACTGAGCCAACGAACCCAACGCCTCACGATAATGCCTCTGAGTATTCGGCTTCACCCTCTTACCCTTCAAGACTTTTTCCAAAACCTCTAACGTTTTCATTTACCTTGACATTCCAACACCCTTAAAATATGATAAAATATAATAGAACATGATACTTTATACGTCAATAGCCATTCCAAAACTTGCTTGCTTCCCAAGCAAGACGTCGTGGGTTCGAATCCCATCACCCACTGTGGTGATAGCCATAACCAGCGAAAATATAAATTAGAAAATGAGGATAAAGCTAAATAATAGCCAATTGGCAGGGTTAGCACATCAGCTTCCTTTCGAAGTGATAGTAGAAGACCCGAGGGATGTTAAGGGCCTATTGGAAATATTAGGCCACAATATGCCTTGGGATGAAATGGGGCTTAATAAATTTGGCGATCCCCTCAGGAAGCCAAATAGGGTAACCTTCTCTGTGGAGGCAATTGACGGGGGATTTATCTGCGACATTCACCCGGCTTTCGCTATCTATATTTCCAATATCTTGACAGTAGAAAAATAGGCTGCGTATAGCTTCACAAAGTTATGGGCCGTTAGCTCAGTTGGTAGAGCACCTGACTTTTAATCAGGGTGTCGGGAGTTCGAGTCTCCCACGGCTCACTAGCTAAATCATCAGAATTTGTTAACACCAGCTTCTCTAATTGCAGCATGCCGACTGGCATCCAGTAACTGATCAAATCCCTGTGCTACGGCTTCCTGAGGACCTGCAAAACACGCCTGTATGAATCAAACTTCGCAGGGTGGGGATTTATTCCCCGCCGAAAAGAGGCGGCATATAAAATGCCGAAATTTGAACAGAAAATCAAAATTAAACAGCCTAAAAGCTCGTCATCCGAGATACCCTATCAACTCGCGGCTGTGACTTGGATGGCGCAGCTTAGCCAGCGCTTCTTTTTCAATCTGGCGTATTCGTTCCTTGGTGAGGCCTAACTCTGTGCCCGCCTCTTCTAGGGTCCGGCTGTATTCATTGCCCAGCCCAAACCTCAACTCAATGATGCGGCGTTCTCGGGGTGTCAGCGACTCTAGGGTTCTGCTCAATTTCGCCTTAAGCAGGCTCGCAGTAGCCTCCTCCTCAGGGTCCGGAATCGCCCGATCTCCGATGAAATCACCAAGTTGGCTTCCCTCTTCCCCTACAGGTGTCTCAAAGGAAATAGACCCACCAGAACTCACCTTAAGCAACCCTTCTATCTTTTTGGGCGGGAGCCCCATTTCAGAAGACAATTCCTTCTCGGTCGGGGGCCGGCCGAGCTTCTGAGACAAGCTATTCTTTGCCTTGGCTAGCTTCGTCAGAGCGTCAACCAAGTGTCCCGGCAGGCGCACGATTCGTGATTGGTCATTAACTGCCCTGTTGATTGCCTGCCAAATCCAGGGAATAGCGTAGGTACTAAACTTACAGCCTCTGCGATGGTCAAATTTCTGCACTGCCTGCATTAGCCCGATATTGCCTTCCTGGATAAGGTCAGGCAGAGGCACGCCCCGATCATTATGGCCCTTGGTCACGCTCACCACCATGCGCAAATTGGCTTGAATCATGTGCTTGGTTGCTTGGTCTGCCTTTTCCCTTATTTGCTCAAAATGCCTGGCAATTTCGGAGCGATGGCGTTCCAGCTCCTCACGGAATTCCGGCGACCGCAACCCTTCCTCAAACTCAGCTAGGGAACTCCTCTCGCCAGCTCGCTCTATTGTATGCCAAGGTATCAGCCGACTGTCCAGCGACAATTGAATCAGGGCTTGCTCCGTCCTAGTTTGGCTTGCCCCGGTGATTTGAGTCATAGCGCCGGATAAATGCTGATCGATATGACCATCAATGGCGCGACGTAGGTCTGGGTGCAATACCTTCCCTGCTACATTCCCGTCAGAAGGCAGTTCCAGATACTGATAAAGGGTTTCAAAGAGCAAACGTGCCCGACTCAAGCGCTCCACCAATGCTAGCAATAAATCGATTGCCGATGGCTGACCGCCATGTTCGGCGAGCCAGTCTTTCTCAAGCCGGGAAAGATGCTTCCCCTCCTCTATCTGGCTGCCCAGCACTCTTTCCTCTTCGGCATTGAGCAGAGGAGTTTGCCCCACTTCAGCGAGGTACAAGTTCAACGAATCCTCACCGAGTTCAAGCTCCCGCTTTGAAGGAGTAATCCTGCGCCCAGAAACCTTATCCTCCTGATCAAGCTCCTTATCAGCCAAATCCAATTCCTCATCCCCGGAAAAGACTTGTTCTCTATCTTTAACGTCTTCTAAAACCGTTATCATCTTCAGCCTCCTATATACTCTTCGTTCGGGCAACTGCATTTTTCATGCAAGATTATTATAGGTATGGAATCAATCCTTGTATGCGACTTTTGTCTCACACAGACATGGCGACAGGATAGTGAAACACGAGACATTAAAAGATTAGCTGGGGAAGTGGGTGAAAGTATTGTGTAAAAGGTCTTAGTTGGTCTCTAGGGCTCTTGAATAATTATCTCAAAGGGGCAACTTATGGCCCCAGTGAGACAAACGGCTTCGCAGTCTGTGCACCAGTCACACTCCACTGTTTCGATAATGGTAATAATATTGTTAACTATCGCCAGGGCATTTAAGTGACACACGCCAACACATAACCCACACCCATCACACTTCTGAGGGTCTATAACAGGTATTTCAGCCACGGCTCTCAGTCTCCATTCCAATTATTTTAAAAGTAAAGCTTGCCATCTGTCTGTGATATTTGTCTCAAGAAGACACCTCCATTATCTTTTGGAGAGCTTCTTTATCCGTAATTATTATGCGATGGCGATCCAACTTGATCGCCCCTTCCTCCTCCAATGCCTTTAGCGACCTACCCACTACCTCCCGAGCAGTACCTGCCATAGCTGCCATTTCTTGCTGTGTAAGCCGTGGCCCACGGCCCATTTCACCTCCGATGTGCTCAAAGAGTATCTTGGCTACCCTGCCGATGACATGCTTGAAAGACAGATCCTCAACCAGCGATACGAGGTGACGCACTCGCCTTGCCAGTACCTTAATTACATTCAATGCTATCCGTGGATGGTCCCGGAGGATAGCTTCCATGTCATTCTTCTTTATCCCATAAAGAAGAACGGGGCCCATAGTCCGAGCACTGGCGGGATTTGGACCACCATCAAAGATAGGGACATCATTGAAGGACTCCCCGGGGCGCACGATACTCAAGATCTGCTCTTTTCCTTCGGCCGAGGTCTTGAACACTTTCACCACCCCCGAAGCGACAAAATACAGATTAGCAGCCGATTCACCCTCAAGCAAGACCATTTCTGCTCTGTCAGCAGTTTTCTCAAAGACGAGCTTTCTGATCGACTCAAGCTCAGCAAGGCCAAGATCGGAAAAGTATAGAATGCTCTTCAAAAACTCCAACTGAACAGCCATACCTCATATCCTCACGAGGTAACAAAATCTGCTTTATTATAACACCTGAGTGACTTCCACGTTCTCACCGTCTAACCATAATGTGATATTCAAGCAGACCCTTTTTTAACCTAGAACCACATAGTGCCGTCAGCATCGAGAACCAGGTCATTCAATGTCGCCGCTCCTACAACCTTGGCTTCAGTTTAATTACTGGATAATGGAAAAATCATAATCAGTGCATCACCTTCTTCCTTATCGTACAATTGTATACTCATGGGCGGCCTGCGTCTGTGGCTTTTATCGCTTTTGACTCAGATATAAAATGTCATAGTTTTGTAATATTTCCCATCAATATTTTATGACTTCTCTATGGCAGGCAAACTATAATTTCACTCGGACTGTGTGCATGGTGCCAAGCCGTGCCCAGTAATTTCGTTCAAGCCTGGATACTGGTTGGAGTACGGAAATGCGGAAGCGCTGCGAGATTACCTTGAGTCAAAGCTCCAGGAGTAACAGCCGGTGGTTAGGAACGTATTTCTAAGAGTAGAAATCTGCGGGGCCTACAATGGGTATTGCATGAAAGATGAAATATGCGACGTGAAATCTCATATCTAGCGTGGTTCGGCATATCATAAAACCAAGGAGGTGAAGAAACATGAGGCTAAGCGGCAAAACAGCGATTGTAACTGGGGCTAGGAGAGGAATGGGGCGTGCCATTGCCTTGGCTCTGGCCAGAGAAGGAGCCAATATAGTTGTGAGTGACATAAGCCAAGAAGATTGTCAGAAGGTTGTTGACGAGATAGAAGAGCTGGGGAGAAAAGGGTTGGCACTCAAGTGTGACGTCAGCTCCAGCGACGACGTCGAGAATATGGTCAAGAGAACAGTGGCAGAGTTTGGCAGAGTTGACATCCTGGTAAACAATGCAGGAATCTTGACTTACAAGCCGTTCCTGGAGCTTACGGATGAGGACTGGGATAAGACTTTAAGCGTAAATCTCAAGGGGCAGTTTCTCTGTGCTCGGGCTGCTGGCAGAGTCATGATCAAGAACAAATGGGGGCGCATTATTAACATCGCCTCAATCTCTTCTGGAGGATGTGGCATTGCCTTTCCTCTTATAGCTCATTACACGGCATCAAAAGGTGGTGTTATGGCTCTCACCGAAGCACTTGCACTGGAGCTTACTCCCCAAGGCGTAAATGTGAACGCGATTTGCCCCGGGGCGATAGATACTGACATGTCTAAAGGAGTTAAGGAAGAAGGCGGTCAGTTGGCGCGGGTGCTGGCAAGAATTCCTAAGGGGAGACTAGGACAACCGGAGGAAATTGCTAACCTTGCCGTTTTTTTGGCATCCGAGGAGTCTGATTATATAAGCGGGACTGCCATTGTTATTGACGGTGGGTGGCTAACAACATAGCCTATTGATAATTGTTGCCCCCACGACCAAAAACATAAGCGTTTGGGGTGTTCTATAATGGGGGGCACAATACCGGGCTTGGTGCGAGCATCCTGCTCCGGGCTGGTTATACGAGTGTTTACAATGTCCTCGGTAGTGTAAAGGCATGGGTAGCTGCTGGTTTTCCTGTTACCACTAACGAAGCTTTTAAGTACCAGGCAAATGGAGTTCGGAGGGATTATGAAAGAATACGATGTCATTGTCATCGGTTCAGGGTGCGGAATGAATATTGTCGATGAAGCCCTGGCCCATGGCCTAAGTGTGGCACTTGTGGACAAAGGACCACTCGGAGGTACCTGTGCCAATCTTGGCTGTATACCATCTAAGATGCTCATATTCGCTGCTGACAGGATAGCCGAGATACAGGAAGCCAGAAAGCTGGGCATTGAAGCCGAGATAAGAAATATTGACTTCAACTTCATCATGGAGCGTATGAGGAAATTCATACGGGAAAATCAAGAACACATGAAGCAGGGGCTCTCCCACGCAGAAAAGCTAGACTCCTATGAAGGCGAAGGACACTTTGTTGATGATTACACCATTGAGGTTAACGGTGAAAAAATAAAGGGCGATAAGATTTTCATCGCCTCCGGTTCACGCCCTCTGATACCGCCGATAAAGGGTTTGGATAGTGTGGACTTTCTGACCAATGAAACCTTACTGCAATTAAAAGAAAGGCCAGCAAGTCTCATAATTATTGGTGGTGGCTATATTGCAGTGGAATACGGCCACTTTTTTGCCGCCATGGGAACCAGAGTGACCATACTGGAAATGGCAGACCGGCTCGTCCTTACCGAAGAGCCAGAGATAGCCGAGGTTCTGAAGAAAGAGTTAAACCGTCGCATGGACGTTTACATTGGTGTTCAGGCTGAGGAAGTGAAGGAAAATGGCCACAGTGTTACCGTCATTGTCAACGACTTAAAGGCAGGCAGGAAAAAGGAATTCACGGCACAGAGAATCTTGGTGGCCGTGGGACGAAAGTCTAACGCTGACCTGCTAAAGGTAGACAAAGCAGGTATGGAGCTTGACAGAAGAGGCTTTGTAAAGGTAGATGAGTACCTCGAAACCACCAGGAAGAACATATTCGCTGTGGGAGACGCCAACGGTCAGCAGATGTTTACGCATGTAGCCAACGTAGAAGCTTCGCTGGCTGCCGATAATGCCATCCATGGCAGCAAAATAAAGATGGACTACAGCGCTGCCCCTCATGCCGTCTATTCCCACCCCCAGATTGCATCCGTAGGAATGACTGAAGAAGCTGCCAGAAAAATACACAAGGTTCTGGTCGGCAAGGCTGAGTATTCAGACGTGGCCCAGGGTGAGGCCATGATGGAGGAAAACGGTTTCGCCAAAGCTGTTGTAGGGGCAGGTACCGGGAAGATACTGGGTTTTCACATCATTGGCCCTTACGCGCCCATCCTTATCCAGGAAGTGATAAATGCCATGGCATCTGGCGGTGGAATTGACCAGATACAAACGAGCATGCATATCCATCCCGCTATCACCGAGCTAATACCTGCGGTGTTAAGTGACCTGAAGAACACAACTTCGTGATTACCCGACCAGAAGATAATAACACATGAGCACGGCATAAATAGTCATCCTTGTTCCTCTTCATATCTACTTTTCTTTTTACATATAAATATATTCCTGCCTGAGCTATATGTACGCAACTTTCGTCACACACCCACCAGCAGTGCCTTCCTGCTTAGAGTCAAAAATCCAGCAGAGTCTGGGTTAAGTGCTCAGACTGATTATGCCAAGCAGTTCCAGGCCACGGATTACCATCGCTACTGCTATGGCAGCAAGAAGAAGATTAAATACATTCGAAACCGCCCTGAGCCCACCTTTACCCATGAAATTGACGATCTTGTTGCCCAGTAGGAAGAGTACCCAAGCGATCAGCAAGTTCAACACGAAAGATATTAAGACTATATACAATGGAAACTGACCCACCAGGAGCAATAATGTAGCGATTGTCGCTGGACCAGAGAGAAGGGGTGTACCGATTGGAACGACGGCTATCATTTCTTCCCTGACTACCTCCACCACTTTCCCGGTTAAGATGTACTTGATAGAAAGTATCAGCAGGATAAGACCTCCGGCAATCGTGAATGAGCCAACAGAAATCCCCATGACATTCAGAATGAATTGACCGAAGAAGAGGAATGCCAAGCCAACAATTGTAGCTGTGACCGCAGCTACATGTATCGTCTTTCGCCGGTCACGCTGGGACATTCCTTCGCTCAATGAGATGACAAAAGGTAGGTTGCCGAAAGCATCGATGACGATGAATAAGGGGACAAACGTCAATAACAGAGATTCAAGCCAACTGTGCATTTAACTCTCTTATTGTAATACTTTTCTAATAACTAGTACTAGGATACTGCCCTGATTATACACTGAATATTTTCTCCAACAAGTACTGAAATAAGACAAAGGAGTTGCTCCTGAAGACTCTGTAAGAGACTCGTATCAAATATCTGAATAAGGGCAACTATGTTACCTGCCTTCTTTTTTCTCCTCAGCATAGAAGCCCTTGAGCCGTTCCGCCATCTCCTTTAAGCGCTTGTCAACGAGGTAATTAACCGTGCTCTTAGGATAGGTGCCATCTTTCTGTCTCTCGCCTGCAGGTACGCCCGTCAACATTTCAATACCCTCGTCGATGATCCTGGCTGAGTAGATTCTGAAAGAAATACTGTCGGTATCCCGGTTGCCCCAACCCGGCAACCAATCGCATACCCAGCAGGTCCCTCCAGAAACGTATGGTCTTGTCCATATCCCTTGTAGCCATAGCCAGATGGTTTACTCCATTAAACTTAAACACCTGTACGCTCTTCCTTGCGCCGTCGCGCAACTCAGGCACATTCACTTGAACTCTTTTTTTACTCATGGGAGTGGTGCTTGTCTGAAGACCCCTCACAGCACCCTGGCTCTCCTGGATGACCACAACAGTTCTGTCTTCGCCAAATCTTTATCAAGTTATTGCGAAACACTAGTTTCAGCTTCCTTCCCAGAGGCATGGGCACTGACATATTGGTGAAAAACGCTTTTACTGTTGGCATATTACAAACTCCTAAAAATATTCCTTGTTCTTCGACCTTAGGTAATGCTGCGTATTGCTTCATTTACTGTCCCCATCTATGGTGTTTAACATAACTGCAAATCACCCTGATTTTTTAATCATCCGATTCCTTCGGCTCCTAGATTCTGCAAACCGAGATTACTGATTATCTGAAGTACGGCGTCGCTTTGGTTAAGAGTGTAGAAATGGAAGTAACGCACACCATGCTCCAAGAGGTCGGCACATTGCTCAGTAGCTACCTCTATACCGACTTTTTTTGCCTCCTCAGCCGTAGAACCCGCCCTTTCAAACTGCTGAATAATCTTATCTGGAAGGGTAGCGCCACATATTTGACTAAACTTTTTGGTCCTATCGATGTTAGTAATCGGCATAATGCCTGCTATGATTGAGATTTTAATGTCTGCCTTAGCTGCCCTCTCCAGAAAATCATAAAAGTAACTGTTATCAAAGAACATCTGAGTTATGGCGAAGTCAGCGCCGGCTTCAATTTTCTGCTTCGTGTAGTACATATCCATTTCCAGGTTTGGCGATTCGCAGTGGCCTTCCGGGTAGACGGCTACGCTGATAGAGAAGCCTGACAAGGAGACAGCGAGTTGTACAAGGTCCTTGGCGTAACAGAAGCCGTCCTTCGGTGGGGTGAACTTTTCGGCTCCTTTAGGCGGGTCTCCCCTGAGAGCAAGCACATTTTCAATGCCGAGCTTCTTATAGTCTTCCAGAATAGCTTTAAGCTCGTCTCTACTCTGGTCGACACATGTCAGATGCGGCATGGGGACCAGAGGAGTCTCCTGCAAAATACGCAGTACGACATGCCTCGTATTCTTTAACGTACCGCCACCGGCGCCATATGTTACCGAGACAAAGGCGGGATTGAGGGCCTCAAATCTAGCAATATTCTTAAATAGCTGATCCTCCGCCGCCTTATCCTTGGGCGGGAAAAACTCAAAGGAAAGGCTTTTCCCTTTCTCTGCTATGAACTGACCTATTCTCATATTGGTCACCTTCCTATCGCCGAAATCACGTCGACTCACATAAATTCCGCCAAGAGTTTCTCAACTCGACGGGGGTCAATTTTCTGTTTCACCAGCGGTACCTCGCTCAGTGCCGGTAGCTGGTCCTCGTAAACCGGTAGATTTTCTTCGTAGATAATTCCGATGGGAATTTCCTCTCCCCATGTAAGTGCCTTTTCCAGTGCCGCCTTCTTGTCGCTGGGGTCATACCTTTCGTCTTCCAGCTTATATACCCGTTCCCGATACCACTGGAAGGTATTCTTATGGTTGAATGAGATGCAGGGTTGCAGAATATCGATGAGGGCGAATCCCCGATGAGTAATACCCTTTTTAATAACGTTGGAGAGGTGGTCTATATCCCCGGCGAAGCCTCTACCGACGAAACTGGCACCGCTGACTATCGCCAGGGCGATAGGATTTACCGGGCTAGCTGCTCCGTAAGGCGTCGTCTTGGTGATAAAACCGACATCACTGGTGGGGGATGCCTGTCCCTTGGTCAGCCCGTAGACCTGATTATTATGTACCAGATAGGTAATATCATGGTTGCGACGGGCAGCATGGAGAAAATGGTTGCCTCCCTCGCCGTAGGCATCCCCATCGCCGCTGACGGCGATGACTATCAACTCAGAATTGACAATTTTGGCGCCGATAGCTGGAGGAACCGGTCTGCCATGCAGGGAGTTGAACACATTGCCTCTGGTGTAGTGAGGCAGCTTGCCTGCCTGGCCGATACCGGAGACCAGTAAAACCTGATGAGGCTCAATCTCCATCTCAACCAGTGCTCTATTTAGTGCATTCAATATGCCGAAGTTGCCGCAACCTGGGCACCACGCCGGCTTAAGTCCAGCATAATCAGACACTGTAACCATCTTTAGCACCCCTCCTTTCTCACTGCTTGGGCGATATAGGCTGGTGTAAAGGGCCGCCCATCGTATTTCAGGATTCGACCGCTAACATCATATCCCGTTTCTGCTTTGATAAGGCGGGCGAGCTGTCCCGTAGCATTGTTCTCAATGGCGTAGCTATTTCGGGCCTTACTGACAGCATCGGCTACCGCCTTCGCCGGGAAAGGCCATAGTTCATTGAGGTGAAGCATATTGACGCTGGCGTCTTCCTTGCGCAGGATATCCACTGCCTCGTGGATAGCTCCATAAGTGCTGCCCCAGCCTATAAGAGTTGTTTCCGCCTTTTTAGGACCGTACTTCTGTGGTGTGCCGATCTCCTTTTTAAGTGGAAAAAGCTTCCGCAGTCTTTTCTGCACCTGTGCCGTCCTCTCCCCAGCATCTTCCGTGAGGTGTCCTTCCTCATCGTGCTCGTCGCAGTCGGTGACCACCAGTGCCTTGCCCAGACCGGGGAAGGCCCGGGGAGAAATACCGGACTTTGTTACCCTGTGTCTCATATACTCCAAAGGGTCATCCTCTTTCTCTGAAAATAACATGCCGCAGTCAATGGTTACCTGCGAGAGGTCAAACGGGTCAACGGTGGCGTAGGAGCTTGCCAGATGCTGGTCGGTTAAAATAATAACCGGCAGTTGATATTTTTCTGCCCAGTTAAAAGCGTTGATCGTTACCCAGAAGGCATCTTCAATGGTAGCCGGTGCCAAGACAGCCCTGGGGAAGTCGCCGTGGTGGGCATGAAGCACAAACTGAAGGTCACCCTGTTCCGTTCGGGTGGGTAGGCCTACAGCCGGACCCGGTCGCTGCCCATCAATTATCACTATTGGTGTTTCAGTAATGCCCGCCAGCCCTATGCCTTCCACCATGAGGCAAAGGCCGCTGCCAGAGGTGGCAGTCATGGCCCTGACACCGGCGTAGGCAGCCCCAATAGCCATGTTGATGGCAGCTATCTCGTCCTCAGCGTGGACCATTACCAAGTCAAGGTCTTTTGATTTGGTTGCCATATATTCCATGATAGAGCTGGCAGGGGTCATAGGATAGGCAGCCATGAATTTGCATCCTGCGGCAATGGCCCCCAGAGATATTGCCTCATTGCCAGTGAGCAGCATTCTTTTAGCCTCAGAGAGGGGCTTGATCTTACGAAAGTTGCCTTTGTGCTCAGACTGGACATAGTCGTATCCCGCCTTTGCCGCTGCAATATTCCTATCACCAACTTCGCCCTTCCCGAACCGGTCTACCAGAACCGTATTTAACATGTTCAGATCGTAACTTACTGCGGAAAGGGCAGCACCGAGGGCGACGGTATTGATCATGAGCTTGCCTCCAGCCTTTTCTTCGGCCAGCTTCTCCAGCGGTATGCTCAAAAGGCTACCATTATTACCGCTGACTCCCTTTATCTTTTCGCCATCGAAAATGATAATGCCTTGAGTAACCATCTTCGGTTGGTGCAATTCGATACTGTCCATGTTAAGTGCAATCAGTATGTCCACGTCTTCGGTAATGGCATCTACATTGCCGTCACTGACTCTGACGCGGAAGAAGTTATGGCCGCCTCTTACTCTTGACTCGTAATCCTGGTCAGCGAAGACGTGGTAACCGCCGCGGGCAAAAAGCTTAGCCAGCAGAAATCCTACCGACTGCACTCCCTGCCCGGCTTCTCCACCCACCATAAAATTAAAATCAACAGGCATTAATCACCCCCAGACTAGCTTTTTTTATGTTTGTCGATAACCTCATCCACCCACTTCATAGCAGCACTCATGGTGGGAAAACCCGTTGTGGTAAACGCCAGAAGTACAGCGTGGCGGAGCTCATCGGTGGTTACGCCTTCTGCAAGCGCCCGCCGGGCGTGTGACCTTACCCCGCCCTCCGAACTCAAGCCAATGGCAATGCCCAGCTTTATCAGTCGCCTTGTCTTTTCATTCAGCGGACCCCAGCCATGGCATTTGAGAGCCAACTCGTCATAAGCTTTGGCTATCTCAGGAAATTGCTGCTGAAATTCTTTGTAAATATTTGGCAAGTAGGCCATCACATACCTCCTTTCTCGTTGCTTTCAAGGACTAGCCTATCCAGCCCAAGAAGACTATCGCCAGAATGGCATGTATCATCTATTTCATTCCTGCACAACTCATGCCAGCATTGCCAGGGAGCAGAGTCATCTATACTTCATTTGGCTGATTTGGTAGCCTTCTTTTTGGCTGATACGGCAATTTTCTTTGGTTTTACCTTGGCTGATTTAGGGAGAGCGACCTCGAGAACCCCGTCTTCGAAGCTGGCTTCGATCTTATCGGCATCTACGGTAGACGGAAGAGGAATCGAGCGATAGAAGCTGCCATAGCTGCGCTCACATCGGTAGTAGCCCTCCTCTTCAATCTCGGTCTCAGTCTTCTTTTCTCCTTTAATAGATAGTGTGTCACCGACCACCGAGACATCTATATCCTCCTCTTTCATCCCCGGCAGTTCTGCCTTGACGACGAACTTGTCCTTCTTCTCAAAGACATCTACAGCTGGCATCCAGCCTCTTCCCTCGACAGGCAATCGCCACGATGGTCGTCCGAACAAATCATCAAAACGCCGCTCCCATTCTTCTAATTCCCCGAATGGTCTCCACGGGGTGATTCCCCACCTTGGTCTCCATATTTCTATAGCCATAGCGTCCTCCTTTCTCACTTAATAGCATTCAGGCTCTGCTCCCTGGCAACACTGGCAGGTAAAATCGGTCACCTTATCCTTTGCCCCCTTGACTCAATACTCTATTTTGATACCGTGATTTCTTTCTGCGATTGCCATAGCCCATGTATATTACATAGAGCAGCAGCGTAGATAACTCCGGGCTTGCCAGTCTTCATGGACAAACCGACCTCATGGTGAGTATATATCGAACTTTTGTCCGGTCCCTCTACCGACTCCCCGTGGGCGGCAAACTCAAAGTGCCCTATCTGGTAGGTAAACTTCTCCCCGTCCGGGTGGAAGTAAACTGAAATCCATCGGATATGGTGTTCGGTTGTATTGGGATGAGCTATCTCTTTGCCCAGGGTCACCTTCACTGGAAAGAACTCGCCAGCCTTGACTTGGTCGGGACAATCTATCACTGGAACATGTTTTTCTGTCTTCCAGTCAGCCGCCTGAAAGAGTCCTCCAATTTGCTTCATTTCGTCCTCCTTTCATTATTATGTTCGTTATGTGCTCTTAGTTATCGCTCCTCGGCTTAAATGCTGGGTACGCACCCGGGCGCTCTGACCATTAATACGGGGGCAGGACTGCCCCTGAAAACCTTGTCAGCAACATTGCCGTGGGTCCACCGACTGAGACCGGAGCGACCATGGCTGGACATGACGATAAGGTCACACCCAGGATGTTTTGCGTAAATAACAATCTCCTCGGCAGGATCACCAAGAAGCACCTCTGTACCTACCTTGATCCCCTTAGCTTCCATTGCTTTAGCTATTCTGCCAAGATACCTCTGTGCCTGCTTTTCTTTCTTGCCGAATGCTTCAGGTGCAAGTTGCTGACCCAGCGGCTGGCTAGGGTCCTCGAAGGCCCTATAGCCTTGAACGCGCTCAGTAACGCTGACTAATATTACTTTTTCTGTGTCGCAGCATTTAGCCAACTCTTCCACATGAGGAAGTGCACACTCGGCCAACTTAGAGCCATCTAATGGAACTAAAATTTTCTTGTACATTTTTGACCTCCTTCTGATCTCCTTACACGATTGGCCTGATAGGACTCAGATTTTCAGTTTTGTTCCCACCATATTGTTCTCTCCTTCTGACATATCCTGATTCAGAGTAAAGCATCGATTATTGCCTTATTGAATTTCGGCAGGTCGGCAGGTTTACGCGCGGTGATGATATTGCCATCCCTGACCATCGGCTCATCAACCCAGATAGCGCCGGCATTTTTCAGGTCTACCGCTACCGAAGGCCATGAAGTTACACGACGCCCTTTGACTATATCGGCTGAGATCAGAAGCTGGGGCCCGTGGCAGATTGCGGCTACTATCTTGCCCTCAGCGTGCGCCTTTCGTACCAGATCAACCATCGACTGGTGCAGTCGCATCTTGTCCGGAGCATAGCCGCCGGGGACAATTATGGCATCAAATTGACTGGCTTCAACCTTATCGGCGGTTGTGTCTACCATCACCTCAGCCGAGCCTCTCTTTCCCTTGTAACCCTTCTTTGAACCACTGCCCACAATCAACACTCTGGCACCGGCATCTTTCATCGCTCGCAGCGGTTCCGTGAGCTCAGAGTCTTCAAAATCCTCCTCAGCCAGAATGGCAATGTGTTTTCCCACAAGCATATGTGTTATCTCCTTTCTGAATTGGTCGTCTTTCTCCTAGTGTTAGCTTTTTCTCACCCTCCTTTTGCGTGGTGTGGAATCACTTGAAGTAAGGAGAGCAAGTGAAATCTCGCTACCTTGAGTCACCAGCAGACTCAGGCCTTCGGTGATGCCATCAATGCATTCGAGAACCGGCATTATCGCTTCGGCCAGGCTTTGCCTGTCTGCAGCTTCAACCATGGCAATGATATTGGGATACCCTTCCAGCCGGTCAGCAAGAATAACCTCTGCCCTGCTCCGCAGCATTTGAACCGCGTATTCGCAGCTCCTATCTACAATATCAAGTAACATGTACGCCCTTACGCTCATTTCTTTGCACCTCTTTATTCGCTCATGATTTCTGGACGATGCCACGCTGCGATAAGATGGGACTCGAAGCAATCCAGCGTTTGCCATCCTGGGCAGAAGAGCACAAGCTCATGAACATCGAGAATGGAACGCATTGCCGTCCTGTTTAAAGACTGAGTTTGCGGATGTTGGGCTAATGCAATCACCATTGATTTTCTCCAAGAGTACTTCGGTAGGCATATTCTATAAAGCAGGCGATGGAAAAGTCATAAAATGCAGGTGGAAAAAGTTACAAAATTATGACATTTGAGATAGCATTGGAGAGGTCGGGCAGAAAGCACTTTCAGGCGGACTGCAGGTCCATGATGTAGCCTGTCTTGGGTATGGTACGAATGAGCTTGGGATTGTTAGGTTCACTCTCTATCTTTTCTCTTAGGCGGCTAATCCACGTGCGCAGTATCTGTAAATCGTCCCGATACTCAGGCCCCCAGATTCGTGTGAGAAGGTCAGTGTAAAGCATAAGGCTTCCAGCATTCTGGGCAAGCTCGCTGAGCAGAAGCCACTCGATGCGGGTCAAGCGAGCTTCTTTCCCTCGCACAATGACAAGGCGCTTTTTGAAATCAATGACCAAATCACCCAGAGAAAGTTGGTCACGCATTTTCCGTTTCTCATCTGGTGACAGACGCCGCCTCACCGCCTCAATTCGTGCTACCAATTCATCGGGGCTGAAAGGCTTGGCTAGATAGTCGTCGGCACCAAGGCTGAGTCCCTTCACCTTGTCTGCATTGGTTCCCTTAGCGCTGAGGATGATAACCGGTACCGGGGAAAAGGTGCGGAGTTCCTTTAATGTCTCAAAGCCGTCCTTTTTGGGCATCAAGATATCAAGCACCACCAAGTCCGGCTCCTGCGCCTGCACCTGCTCTAAAGCCTCTACTCCATTGCTAGCGATAAGAACCTCGTAGCCTGAAGCCCTTAGCTTGGAGCTGAGGAAGTTAAGAATACGCTGCTCATCATCAACTACCAGTACCTGGAACTTTTTCATGGTCTGACCCTTTGCATGCCTATTCACTCCAAATCATATAAATAAATGTTAACGATGTCAAAGCACCTCTTCAGCATTTTGTTGACTGGCTAGCCAGGCAGAACTAGAATATGAACAGTTGGCCTGATTAGTAGGCTGATGCAAGGAGGATGCCGATGGAAGATGAACTTAGAAACAGCGGTATTGATGTGATTGGCGGCGTACCCTGGGGTACCCACTTCTGCCAGTTTTATAAGACCAAAAAGGACCTGATTGATATACTTGTCCCTTACTTCAAAGCCGGTCTGGAGAGTAATGAATTCTGCATGTGGATTACATCCGAACCCCTCATGGTAGCCGAGGCTGAAGAAGCCATGATGAAGGCAGTTAACGATTTCCACGAATACCTGCGCCGGGGGCAGATAGAGATAATCCCATATAACGAATGGTATCTACTGGGAGGCGCATTCGATGATGACCGTGTGCTGGAGGGCTGGGTCAGCAAGCTGGAGCAGGCCCTGGCCAGGGGTTTCTCCGGGCTGCGGCTGACGGGCAACACGTTCTGGCTGGAGAGAAATCAGTGGCAGGCTTTCACGGAATATGAAGCGAAGGTGAACGACGTCATCGGGAAATACAAAATGTTGGCGATTTGCACATACTGCTTGGACAAATGCGATGGCACCGCCGTAATTGATGTCATCAAGAACCATCAGTTCGCCCTGATTAAGCAGGAGGGACAATGGGATATCATCGAAAGCTCTATCTGCAAGCAGGCTAAAGAGCAAATTGCTCACCTGGCCTCATTCCCGGAACTTAACCCTAATCCCATCCTCGAGCTGGACATAGCCGGAAATATCAAATACCTGAACCCCGCTACCGAAGCGCTTTTCCCCGATTTGCCGTCACAAGGATGTCAGCATCCCTTTCTGACAGATTGGGACCTCCTGCTTCGTGCACTCAGGGAAAAGGAGCCGCACACGCTCACCCGTGATATCAAAATTGGTGAATTCTGGTATGAGCAGTCATATGTTCTGTTACCATCAACTGGTGATGTGCGTCTCTACGCCAGGGATATCACCAATCGCAAGCAGGCGGAGCAGACATTGCGGGAGAGCGAACAGGACCTGAACCGTGCTCAAGCGGTGGCTCATACGGGAAGCTGGCGCCTGGATGTGCGGCGCAACCAGCTTTTATGGTCCGACGAGACCTACCGAATCTTCGGCATCCCCAAGGGAATGCCTATGACTTATGAAACTTTCCTCTCAAGCGTTCACCCGGAGGATCGGGAATACGTTGACCGGAAATGGATGGCGGCTCTTCACGGCGAGCCATACGACATTGAGCACCGTATCATTGTGGACGATGAAGTGAAGTGGGTTCGCGAGAGGGCCGAACTAGAGTTCGATTCAAAGGGTGAGCTTAAAGGCGGTTTTGGAACTGTTCAGGACATCACCAAGCGCAAACAAGTGGAAAATGAACTCATAGTCAAAGCCTTCGCCGTTACTTCATCTGCCAGTGGCATTGCTATTGCGAACCTGGATGGCATTGTGACTTATGTGAATCTTGCCTGTCTCAGCATGTGGGATTATGAACAAGAAGAAGAGGTGCTTGGTAAGCATGCTACCAACTTCTTTGCAGATAAAAATGAGTTTGGTGTGGCGCTGAAGGCAGTCTTGAAGGAAGGTGTGTCGCAGGGCGAAGCCAAGGCTAGGCGGAGTGATGGGTCAACTTTTGATGTGCTGGTCTTGGCAAACCTGGTTGCCGATGCTGATGACGAACCCTTCTGTATGATGGCTTCCTTTGTCGATATCACCGAACGTAAAAAACTTGAGCAGCTTAAAGATGAGTTCATTGGACTCGTATCCCACGAATTGCGGACACCATTGACTGTAATCGGCGGCTGTTTGAGTACTTTACTCACCGAGTGGAACCGCTTGTCACCAAACGAGGTACAGCAACTCCTCAAAGATGCCCTTCTAGAAAGCGAGTCCCTCTCTCACCTGATAGAAAACCTGCTGGAGCTTTCACGAGCCCAAGCTCAGCAATTGTCTCTGTATTCGGAACCAACCAATGTTAAAACCTTGGTTAGAGAGACACTCGCTAAGATAAAACGGCAGGCTCCTTCGCACCGGTTCGTTACCTCTTTCCCTGACAAGCTTCAGTTAATAAACGCCGACCCATTAAGAGTCGAACGCATCCTCTATAACCTGCTCGAGAACGCAACCAAGTATTCTCCGCCGGGCAGCCAGATAAAAGTCTCCGCTAATGCAGAGCCGGAGCGTTTGGTCATAGGGGTCAGCGACCATGGTAAAGGTTTATCCTCCAGCGAGCAGGCCAGAATCTTCGGCCCATTCCAGCGTCTTGAGAATAGCAGACCCGACCAGGCCAGAGGGGCTGGGCTCGGCCTGATGGTCTGCCGGAGACTGGTGGAAGCTCATGGTGGGGAAATCTGGGTGGAGTCTAAAAAAGGTAGGGGGTCAACCTTTTTCTTCAATCTGCCTCGTAGAAAGGGCACAGATGCAGGTAGGGTTAGACTTGGGACAGCAAAATGAACAAAATTGCTAACATTTTTGCTAACAAACTTTTCACCACCACCAAAAACTAAAAGTTACTTAGCGGTACAAATCAAAGCTAAACAGCCTACAAAAGAGCATCAGGGTTTACCCACTTCCACGCTCAGGGACATACCTTTTGTATCTTTTAATCAGGATGTCACAGGTTCGAGACCTGTACGGCCTACCAGCTAAATCAATTGTCAATAGTCAAAAATACCAATTTCATCATTGCATTAACATTCGCAAATGATGTATACTATGGGAAAACAAAGATTAGCGAAAACGCAAGGCTAATGGTGAAGAACAAGATAGATTGCTTTAGGCAAATGTTCTCAAGAGAGGAGACAACATGTCAGTTTCTTGTTACGAAGTGGCTCAAATATGCATGAATGGACATGTGATAACCCCATTACTGAAGACGAATCCAATACATAGTCAGAAGTATTGCAGTCAATGTGGTGCTTTGACTATAACAACCTGTCCCAAATGCAATAAAGAAATAAGAGGAAGTTATTACACTTCCTTGTCGATAAGAAACGACGAGAGCAGCTATAAAAAACCTAACTTCTGCCACAACTGTGGCACCCCTTATCCATGGACGGCTTCAAAACTCAAAGCTGCTCATGATTTGTCAGATGAGCTTGAGAAACTTACTCCAGACGAACGAGATTTGCTTAAGAAAAGTCTTGATGATATTGTCAGTGATACTCCTCAAACAACAGTATCTGCACTGCGGTTCAAGAAACTAGTAGCCAAAGCCGGCTCAACAGCTGCCAGTGCACTACTAAAGGATATACTTGTTGACATAGCTAGCGAAGCGGCTAAGAAAGTTATTTGGCCTACTTAACTACTCCTTTTGCTAACGAACTTTTCACCACCATAAAAAACCAAGAGTGACCTGGCAGTACAAATCGAAGCTAAATCGCCAATAAAAAGGTATCAGGAATTACTTCTTTCCACCCTCAGGGATAAACCTCTTGTATCTTTTAATCAGGGTGTCACAGGTTCGAATCCTGCACGGCCTATTCTCTGTTTCCTCTTTTTTCTTTTAGCTAACATCAGCCTCTCTAAATTTGTTTAATCTTGTCAAGACCCAATTGACAGTCTAAATCTTATATGATAAACTTTAGAATTGCTAAGCTCGTGAATTTCCTCATTAGGGAGGTATAAGAATGGCTGAATCTATTGATATTTACTCTGACTCTTTTCAACTAAATACAGGCCCTTATGGCGCTACTTTAAACTTTATGCTTTCTCCATCTACACCACCAGCCCCTGGTAAAATGCCCCAGTCTGAAACTTTAGCTACAATAAGAATGAGCCTAGAGCACTTGAAACTAATGACCTTTGTGTTACGAAGGCAAATAATGAATCACGAAAAGCAAACTGCTGTTAATATTCAAATTCCTACGCAAGTATTAAACTCATTGAGTATAAGTATAGATGACTGGGAGTCTCTCTGGAAACTCTATTAACAAGCAGAGGGAATCATGGCTATTAAATATGAAAATAATGTAACTACCTTCGAGGTCATACACCGAAGTACTGTTCCTAATTTCAATAGTGCGTTTGCATCCAGTCAAGTTGACGATACTAATATTGTAAAATATCCTATTTCCTCTTCAATATTTAATATTATTGCTGAGACACGTCTACCAAATTCCGACCTTCTTTTAAGACATGACTTGGCCGTCCGCGAAGAAATGACTCAAGATGGCTATGTTATAAAATCGAGCTATATTGATGAGGAATCCTTTGGTGACACGTTAGAAAAAGCATATTTCGATTTCCTGACTTCTATACGTGATAAATACCATTCTCTCCAACGAAGAGAGATGAAATTATCTCCTCGGGACAAGACAGTTTTAGAAAACATTCGTTCATTGCTAACATAATTCTTTGGCAATCCCTCTTACTGGGTGACCGCTTGAATATTCGTACAGTAAAGCGTTCCTTTGTAAAGAAATTGGGTGCAGAAGAAGATGTTTCCGGTGAGCATATATATTACTACCTAGATTATCAAGGTTCTCAATATACGGTTGGTAAGCTCTCTCACTCTTGGTCCGGCAGTCTCAATGATACCCAAGTCGGGATGCTAGCACATAAATTACACCTAAAGAAAAGAGAGTTTGAACAATTTGTTTCGTGTAAGTTAGATACTCAAAGTGCCATAGATATATGGCAAAAACGACGCCAATTGTAATTTTGCTAACATTTTTGCTAACAAACTTTTCACCACCACCAAAAACTAAAAGTTACTTAGCGGGATAAATCACAGCTAACCAGCCTCTTTTTGTGAAGGAAGGGAAAGAGCACTAGATATTTTGGTAGAAAGGGCATAATGTTAAAATTAGTTATATGCCAGCGAATTTACCGCCACAGTATTTCGAGGCTGAGAAGAGATACAGGTCAGCCAGGGAGCCAGAGGAAAAAATTGCCGCCCTGCAAGCAATGCTTGCCATTATGCCCAGGCATAAAGGCACCGATAAGCTTCATGCCGCGCTAAGGCGAAAGATTGCCAGGTTTTCCCAGGAGGCAGAAAGAAAGTACGCCACAGCCAGGAGAACAGGCTTCTATATTAGCAGGGAGGGTGCCGGACAGGTAATGTTGGTAGGGCCAGCCAATGCCGGGAAATCACAGCTATTAGCGGCGGTAACCGAGGCTATTCCGGAAATAGCCGAATATCCCTTCACCACCAAAACCCCTATTCCGGGTATGATGAAGTTTGAAGATACCCAGATACAACTGGTGGATACACCGCCCATCGGGCACAAAGAAGTGAGAGTACTACTAGCAAATACCCTTAGAAACGCTGACCTCATTGCCATTGTAATAGATTTATCCCTGGAGCCAATAAGCCAAGCAGAGGCAGCTCTTCAAGGGCTAAGCGAAGCAAGAATAGAGCCCTTACCAGATGGTGTTACACAAGCAAGTCCGGGAACTTATCCCAGGAGGATGTTGATTGTGGGGAACAAGAATGAGCTGGCAGGTTCAAACGAGAATTGGGAGCGCTTGCGTTCGCAATATGCTAAGCTGTTTCCCCTGGTTTCCATTTCAGCCAGGGAAGGTGGCGGCCTGGAGGAGTTCAAAAGAGCAATTTATCAAGCCCTGAATATCGTCCGGGTTTATACCAAGACCCCCGGCAGCAAGGCCGACCCGACTGACCCTATGATACTGGAGAGGGGCAGCACAGTGGAAGAAGCTGCTGAGAGCCTCCATAAGGACTTCCGTCAGAATTTGAAGTATGCTGTCGTTTGGGGCTCAGGAAAGTATGATGGGCAGAGGGTTAGCAAGGAACATGTACTTCAAGATGGCGACATAGTCGAGTTTCATATCTAGACTTACGCAGCTATTTCCTGGCTCTAATAATAAGGGTATGTGCGGAGAAACTTGAAACCTTCATAGCACGTTGTTTGTACTATCACACATTCTGGACATTGGTGTAGTAATCAATCGGTAAAGAATAGGGGGTGCAGCATGGCTGTAAAAAACTACGGAGAGGTATACCAGTGCAAAACCTGTGGCAACAAGGTGGAAGTAATAGAGGTTGGTGGCGGTACACTTATGTGTTGCGGTAAGGAAATGCAGAGCATAGAAGATAAACCTGAAACCACGGTAAACTTACCGGATTCTGGCGGCGAATAAACTATTGGATCACTCGACATTCACGTTATTTACCAAAGTGGCTAAATTCTCCGCCAGGGTTTCAATGTAGGCCCTGTTTTCCAGCTTCGCCCGCCACTCTGACGGAATGGCTTCTATGCCGAGATATGCCCCGGAAATAGCCCCGGCCATGGCGGCTATAGTATCAGTATCGCCGCCCAGGCTTATAGCGTAAATCACGGTATCTTTATAGGATTGAGGCTGCCTAAGGAAGCAATAGATAGCCGTAGGCACTGACCTTGGTGCTTCTATACCATTTCCCAGCACGGCGACCACCTTCGCCTTATCTTGCTCGCCAAGCAACTCTCTTATTTGAGCTACTTTTTCCTTGTATAACTGGTTTCGGATGAAATTCCGGAGCTTGGAGAGAAAAGCCTCCTCGTCAATATCTTCATCTGAAGGCGTGTTGAGAGCCAGGGCTACAGCGCAAGCCTGGAGTGCTGCTCCCTCCTTGCCCAATTCGTGAGAATGAGTGATGGAGCTTGACTGGTAAGCGATTTCCCTTAGCTTCTCCAGGTTACGGGAATACAGAAGTCCTACTGGCGCTACTCTCATGGCTGAGCCATTCCCAAAAGAGCCGCCCCGGTAAAGTCTATTTGCGGCGCTATACCATGCCTCGCCGCTCTTTATCATCCAAAAAATTCTGGGGGGTCCCGGCCCGTAGCCACGCCACGGCTCAGCCTCATAATTTTTTATGAAGGTTTGTGCCATATGTTCTCCATTGAAGCCCTTGCTTTCTATCAGGGATTCGGCAATGCCGATGGTCATGTGAGTATCATCGGTGTAAATTAGCTGCTCCAGCTTCTCAGCAAGGGAAACGATATCCTCGCTTCTGGACATTCCCCTTCCTTCCCACCCGGCGCCCAGAGCATCGCCGATTGCCATCCCTACCAGACATCCCAGGAATTTCAACTTTAGTTTTCCTTTATACACGTCCCTCATTGCTCCATGCTACCTCTCGCAGCCAGTCTATAATTTTATAATTAGTGATGCTTCAAGATAAAAATGCTCAGGCAGCGACTTCCAATAGTTGCAATTTTCCCAGCGCTTTATTATACTTAAATTAGTGGTTATAAGCGTAGGTTATCACGTCTCTGTGAAAGCTCTTCCGGGCTCATTTGCGAACGTTGGATGACCGAAACTCGAGCCAAGTATTATAAGAAAGGAGGTCGTCCAATGGGATTTACAGAAAAAACGCTACAATGTTCTGAGTGTGGTGCTACATTCACCTTTACCGCTGAGGAACAGGAGTTCCACGCTAGTAGGGGATATACTAATGAGCCCAAGCGTTGCCCAGCTTGCCGTGAAGCAAAGAGAGCCCAGTACGATAGCTCCGGCGGTTACAGATCTAGCCGCCAAATGCATCCCGCAGTATGTGTCGAGTGTGGTAAAGACTGTGAAGTGCCCTTTGAGCCTCGAGAGGGCAGGCCAGTATATTGTAGTGAGTGCTACAGCAAGATGAAATTGGGCAGTCAGCAATAATTTAATGCAGCTGGATTCAAAGGGGGCTGGAACCAAACCCAACCCCCGAAGGTTTAGAAGCAGAAAAATTCAGCGTGTTTTAAAAAGTTTGGCTGCACGAAGGGTAAGGCCATAAAAATTGAAAGGGGGTTAATATTGTGAATATATATGTAGGCAATTTATCTCGCGAGCTTGCCGAGGATGAATTGCGCCAGGCATTTGAGGCTTTTGGGCAAGTCACATCGGTAAACATCATTAAGGATAGGTACAGCGGCGAATCTAGAGGTTTTGGGTTTGTTGAGATGGCAACGAAATCTGAGGCCCAGGCTGCAATCAACGGGCTTAATGGAACATCATTGGGGGAGCGGACGCTCAGTGTTAGTGAGGCACGCCCTCGCGACGAAGGTGGTGGCAGGAGGCCCTATGGCGGCGGCGGCGGCCGCGGCGGGTTTGGCGGAGGAGGTAGACCGCGTAGTAGATACTAAGCTACTAGTATCTTACGAATTACGGCCTTTATAATAGTGACCTGAGGTTCCAGGCTGAGGAAGGGAAGTTCCTTTTTCTCTTGTATCTTCTCTCCAGTCCGTAACTCGAGGATCACGTTGCGCTGCCCGGTGTCGGCCACCAGTCTCTTCCCCCTCCAGAAGGCTTTTTTTGAGCAGAGAGGCTTGGCGCTCCCGAAGCCAAGCGATGATGGAGGCATATTCGGCAAGGGAGGAGTACCTGTAGTAGAGCAAGGCGTATTCCTCCACCAGCTTCTCCCCATTCTGGTGTTGCGGGCGATACAGACTGTAGAGTAGCCGTCGCCCAACCCCATCATCACCACGCAAAAATCATCCGGGTAGCGCTCCACAGAGAAGAGGTTATGTCCCAGGCAAGTAGCGATGTCATGGGAGTGGACCCCTTGAGATACAGATGGACTGCCTGGGCCTTATGAGAGGTTACTAGCGCACATGCCAGTGAGCTTGACAATTTGCAGGGAGGTTGCTATTATGTAGGGCTAAAATTCAAGTAAAAAGGTAGAAAATTATCGTGGACCGAGAGACAACAGCAGAAATCACAGCCAGAGGTCGATCGACAGGACAGGTCAGGTGTATGAACTGCATGAACAGGATTACACCACCAAAGGGTTCAAAACAATATAAGTGTCCTCATTGCGGCTTCGAGTGGCGCATAACCTGGCTATGGCCAGACTTTCCCAGGATAAGGGGACCGGTTTGGGATGTAAACAGGCGACTGACCATAGAAGCCACAGCTAAAGATAAAGCTAAAACTAAAACGAGAGAGAAGAACAAGTAGACATGGCTCTAAATAGAAAGATAGCTTATATTAATCTAACTACAGGTGAAATTGAGACGAAGCCTATTCCTGTCGCGGTGCGAAAGAAGTTTCTCGGTGGTAGAGGGCTGGATATGTATTTGATGTACAACCATATAAAACCCGGGGTTGACCCTCTGGGACCAGATAATGTGGCCTTTGTTAGCGCCGGGATTCTGGTCAATACTCTGGCCTCTGCCTCTGCCAGAACCCATATCGGTGGCAAGTCGCCGCTTACCGGCTTCGTTGGTAGCGCTAATATGGGCGGTTTCTTTGCTCCAGAGATGAGACTTGCTGGCTTCGACCATCTGGTCATAAAGGGAAAGGCCGAAAAACCAGTCTACCTGTGGATTCATAATGGTGAAATTGAAATAAGGGATGCCTCAAACATCTGGGGAAAGGATATCAGTGAGACCCAACAAACTATTCGGGAGGAACTAGGCGATAGAGATATAAAGATATTAACCATTGGCATAGCCGGTGAAAATCTGGTGAGGTTTGCCAATGTTATGACCGGACTTAAAAATGCCGGCGGCAGGACAGGGATGGGTGCACTCCTCGGCTCCAAGAACCTCAAGGCAATAGCAGTGAGAGGTACTATGGATATAAAAATAGCGCACCCCGTTGAAGCCCTGGAATATAATAAGCATATAATTGACATGGTAGTCTCTGCCAAGGTATCTAAGACACAGGGCAGATTAGGCACGCCATTTATCTGGGGAGCAACTAATTCCTGGGGCGGAATCAGGACTAGAAACTTCCAGACTAATCAATTTGAGAACTGTGATGCTATTGAGCCTGAAGCGATTGATGAACATGTGACCGGCTATGCCAGTTGTTTTGGCTGTCAGGTTCACTGCCGAGCCAAATATATTGTTCCGTCAGGTGAATATGCTGGTGTTTATGATGAGGGGCCTGAGTATACAGTGCAGGGTGCCTTAACCGCAGAGACAGGGTGTGCCGATCTGGTTGCCCTGTTATCAGGTAGTCACCTGTTAAATGCGTATGGTATAGACTGTCTGGAGGCAGGAAGCATGATTGCCTGGGCAATGGAACTGTATGAAGCGGGAATACTTACTGATAAGGATACCGGTGGTCTGGAACTAAGGTTCGGTAATGCTGAAGCACTTAATGAGATGATACACCGTATTGCCCGAAGAGAAGGACTGGGTGATATCCTGGCTGAAGGACCGCTACGAGCCGCCAAGAAAATAGGCAAAGGTTCTATTAAATACTTAATTCATGTCAAAGGTATGAGCAACCTTCACTCAGATGAGAGAGCAACCCCGGCTCTCGCACTGGGTATAGCCACCGGTTCAAGAGGTTCTGACCATTTGAGAAGCAGACCAGCAATTGACCTTTACGGGTTGCCAGAACCAGTGCTGAGAAGAATATATAGTCAGCCAGTTCCCTATGATGGCCCGCTAACCTCACATTGGCAAGACTATGACGGGAAACCTTGGATGGTAAGATGGCAAGAGATGTGCTACGAGGCAGTGGATTGCCTGGGTATATGTAAGTACCACACGATATTCCTCGGTCCGAACTTCCCCAACTTTGAGGAGTGGTCTAAACTACTCTACTACAACACGGGGCTAGAGCTATCTCCGCTGGATATCTGGAACGTTGCCGACAGGTGTTATACCATAGAAAGGCTGTTCAACATCAGGGAAGGTCTAACCCGAAAGCATGACTGGTTGGCTGACCGATACTATGACGAGCCAACTACACGAGGTGTACCTGCTGCTTGTGGCAAGACGATAGACAGAAAAAAGTTCACCAAGATGATAGACGAATACTACGAGCATCATGGCTGGGATGAGAATGGAGTTCCCCGCCCGGAGACCCTGAAGAAACTGGGTATAGATAAAGAACCATCTCATATGCTCTAGCATCTGCAAAATGCTCTAAGGAGGACTATTTCATGGCAAAGGTCCTAGTGATAGATTATGAGAAGTGCACTGGCTGCCGAATATGTGAGCAGGTTTGTGCTGTAAAACACGAAGGTGTAGTCAATCCTGCCCGAAGTCGGATAAAAATAATCAAGTGGGAGCAAGAGGGACGATATGTCCCCATGACCTGTCAACAATGTGAATCAGCTCCCTGCCAGACAATATGCCCGGTAAAGGCTATTTCTCGCGACGAGAACCTAAATAGAGTAATGGTTGATTATGATATATGTATTGGCTGCCGGATGTGTGTTGCTATCTGCCCCTTTGGTGGTATGTCATTTGATCCCATAGCTCAAAAGGTAATAAAGTGTGACTTCTGTGATGGCGACCCCCTTTGTGTCAAGTTCTGTGAAGTAAATGCCATACAATATGTGGATGCCAGTGAGCAGAGCATTGAGAAGCAGGTAGCAATGGCAGACAAATTCTCAGGGACACTGCGGAAGGTCGCCGCAGCCATAGCCTCTGTATAGTACAAGACCCCACGCAAAAGAAACACCACCTGCGTAAGTATCACGTCAATGGCAAGACTCGCTCTTCTGTTGGCAAGCAAGGTCGCTCAAGGGAACCTTCCAGTCGTCGAAACTAGAGCACTGGTACTAGAGGGGCGAGGGTGATTAGTCCAGCACTCAACTCCTTGAATGCTGGATGAAAGGTAAGGAAAGCAGTGAGCGTTAAGATAAACATCCATCCCTTCTTATCTCAGCATACTAATGGTCAGGACGTGGTTGAAGTGAACGGGAGCACTGTTGGTCAGTGTCTTGAGCAGTTAGTTGCCCGGTTTCCTGAGCTCAGGCAATGGCTGTTTGAAAAGGATGGTAAGTTAAATAGACTCGTTGAAATCTATGTTAACATGGAAAGCTCCTACCCAGAGGAACTGGCTAAGCCAGTTAAGGACGGAGATGAGCTTCATATACTAGTTATAATTTCTGGAGGGTGAGGCAAGGGCACCCTCTGTTCAGTACTTAGCCTATTTCTTAACGGGTTCAAAGGCAAAAAATACCCTCTCTGCCCTTATTGTTTCTTTTCTGAGTTCTATCGGGTGGGCTGGAACATCAAATACTGCAAGTTGAACTTCATCACCTTCTTTGAGAGTTTCTGGGGGGCAGTTTATCATCCGACTGAGTATGTGCTTGACCGGACTATCTTCACCCAGGTCAATCCAGGCATCAATTAAGGGTGGCTCGTAGCATATGGGGACCCCTCCCCATTTCTCTACGACAACTGCCACCTTGCCTTTCTTTGGCAACTCGATCCACTCAAGCTCGTCAGAGTAGCACTCAGGGCATATAACTCGAGGCGGATATGCCACCCGCCCACACTTCTTACATTTCGTTGTTGTAAACTTGCCTTCCCGAAGGTTTTCGTAGAATTTGTATATCCGGTTAAACTCCTTAGCCTCGATTGGCCAAATATCCAGTGTAGGAGAATATCTTCCTTCCAAGAAAGGAATTCCTGTTGCTGCCATCCTTTGCCTCCTTTATTTTCTGGGCTCTCTGCCGTAGATAACAATCGTGTGCTCCACATTGGAGCCACTCAAGTTGTGTGTAAGACCAATCGCTGCTTTATTGACCTGGTGTACAGCTCTTCCTTGAAGCTGCCTTACTATCTCTATAGCCTGACGAACCCCGGTTGCCCCGAAGGGATGCCCGCAGGAAAGCAGACCACCATCAGTATTAGTGGGGATGGCGCCCCCCAGCTTTGTCTGCCCTGAGTCCACAAAAGGGCCACCTTCTCCCTTTTTGCAGAATCCTAGCTCCTCTACCTCGACAATCTCGGAAATGCTAAAGCAATCATGTACCTGAGCAACATCGACCTTATCAGAGCTAATTTTCGCATTTGCATAGGCTTTTTTAGCTGCCAGCCTCAAATGTGGCCAATCTCCTAAATGCTCTCCGGGCCAGTTAGCACTTACGCTGTGAACTGACACTTGAGCTCCTCCAAGGATATAAACGAGTGGCCTATCGCTGAGCTCCCTTGCCTTCTCCTCAGAAGCAATAATTACTGCCGCAGAGCCATCCGTCAATGGACAACAATCATATAATCCGAGAGGAGCGGCTATCTCAGTTGCATTGAGGACATCCTCCATCGTCAGCTTCCTTTGAAAGTGACCTTTGGGATTAGCATAACCGTAATCATAATTTATTACGGAAACCATCCCCAATTGCTCCCTTTTTGTCCCGTAATGTTTCATATGTTCCTTGGCAATCATCGCAAACCATAGCGGCGGAGGTCCGATACCTTGCGGCCCATCCCAGTCGTGGTCTATAGCAGCAATCTCATCGTATTGCACCTGCCATCTCTCAGGAGTGTAAAGTTTTTCACAGCCTACCACCATCACTACGTCAGACATTGCGCTCTCTACGAGTCCCTTGGCCAAGAGAATTCCCGTGCTTCCACCCGCACAAAGGACATCCACCCTAGCGCAGATAGAAGTCGGTTTTAACCCCAGTCTTTCAGCCACGACAGGAGCTGTATTGGCTTGGGCAGAACGCCTGCCAACAAAAGTGGAGGCAAAAAGCAAACCGTCAATACTCGTTGGCTTAAGTCCAGGTATATCACCCAGACATTCCTTGGCTGCTTCCTGAGCCATATCTATATAACTTGCCTCCCTAACACCCCATTTGCACATGCCGCCTCCAACTACACAAGCGTTCCTTTCAGCCATTCTTGACCTCCTATATCAAAGGCTATTTAATTTTAATTGCTGAGAGCAATCCCAGAGCTGTCACTGCTGCTGGCTGTAGTCATAGAAGCCCTTACCCGTCTTCACACCTAATTCACCAGCCTTAACCTTCCTTCTCCATAATGGAGAAGGCCTATAACACTCTCCGAGCTCATCTCGCATATAATCCAGGGAGTGCAATCCGACCGGTATCCCATTGACTATGTCCTGTGACTTAAATGGACCCATAGCATGCCCCAGTCCTAACTGGCACCCCTTATCAATGTCCTCAGCACTGGCTACACCCTCTTCAAGCAACTTAACTGCCTCATTACAAAACACGAGAAACAATCTGGACACAACGAAACCTGGGACATCTTTATTGACAATAATCGTCTCCTTGCCAAGCTTGGCTGACATGTCCTTAATGACCTGGCAGGTCTCGTCCGAAGTCTTGACTCCACGAATTATCTCAATCAATTTCATTACCGCTACCGGGTTGAAAAAGTGCATCCCTATCACCTTGTCCTGTCGCCGGGTTAGCGAACCTATGGCAGTAATACTAAGTGCTGAGGTATTAGAAGCGAGTATTGTTTCCGGAGCACACGCCTCATCCAGCCGCTTAAACATCTGCTGCTTTAGCTCCATCTCCTCAGGAATACTTTCAATCACCACCTGAACTCCTTCTACCGCTCGTTTAAGGTCAGTAGTACCTTCAATACGATGAACCACTTTGTCGGCTTCTTCTTGGGTCATTTTGCCCTTGTCGACAAAATACTTCTTTAAATTGCCTTTAATGGCGTTCATGCCATTTTGGACAAACCTGTCTTCAATATCCGTCATTGACACTTCGTAACCGTTATTAGCCAGGAGCTGAGCAAGCTGACTACCCATGACGCCAGCGCCCACAACACAAACCTTGTTGACCTTCATTTTGTTTCCCCCTTTTTAATACTTTCTGCAATAAGAAATTAGTAGCATGTCAAAGAGCGGACATTTCTTCAGGATTCCCTCTGACAGGCAAGCACCCTCAGGGTATACATCAAGGTGAATATAATACCTTGTCTTCGAAAGCGTGTCAATATTCGCACGGGTCATGTTACGGGAAGTTGGATAAACTGAATTCAGAAGCCCGTAGCATGTTGTTGGGAACAACAATTACATTCGAGAGACTCTTATCTGGGGTGATGCTGGGTCACCCCGGACTTCACCAGACCCGTGGGAAACGCCAGCTTTTCGGCCATATCGTCCCGGCGGCACTGTGGGCAGAGTTCGGTAAACTCACCAGCGAGGCCGCTCCCGGCCAGTACTTCCTTCAAACGCTCCACGGTCGGTAATGGTAGATAGTAGCGCCCGCAGCGCGGGCAAACCGCGGAATTCTTGGTGATACCTTCGCTGATGGCGAGTTGCCTGATGTCTTCAACAAATTCTGCATACTTGACACCGGCCGGACACAGCTGGGCACAAACATCACATTCCAGGCAAAACCAGATATTCGAGTCCTTTAAGATGTCTAGCCCCAGCAGCGCCTTTTTGATAATGCCCCGGGCAGAGAACAAGAAAGAGAACCTGTCATAGAACTCGGCCATGGGGCAACTGGCGACGCACTTTCCGCACTCAACACAGAGGGCTAGTTTCTTTTCGTCGATGATTTTGGCCAGCGGGTCTCCCCCGGCACTAACTTTTCCTTCTTGTTTCATCAGTCGCTGGGCATCTCCTTTAGCTGTTTAAGAGTAAAAACCGGGCCATCCAGGCAGACGTACTTATTGCCGATGTTACAGCGTCCGCACTTACCGACGCCGCACTTCATTCTTCTCTCCAGAGTGGTGATTATGTGCTCGCCGGAGAATCCCAGTTCATGCAGGGCTTCAATAACAAATTTAATCATTATCGGCGGTCCGCAGGTAATGCTGGTAGTATTCTCCGGGGAAGGATGGATTTCTTTCAAGAATGTCGGCACCAGCCCCACATTCCCCTTCCACTCCTCATCACCACGGTCAACGGTGAGATGCAGTCTGGTATTGTCCACCGCCTGCCATTCTTCATATTCGCTGGTGAAGACGAGGTCCTGCGGGCTCCTGGCGCCGTAGATGATATCAATCTTGCCGTACTTTGCCCGATTATCGAAGACGTTGAGGATAACCGAGCGCAACGGTGCCAGCCCAATGCCGCCACCGATAATGAGCAGGCTCTGCCCCTCCGTCTCTTCAAGGGGGAAGAAATTCCCGAAGGGGCCGCGAATACCTATTTCATCCATGGGCTGAAGCTCATGGAGAGCATTGGTCAACTCCCCGACCCTCCTGATGCTGAACTCTATAGTCCCCGGGCGGGTCGGCGAAGAAGTAATTGCTATCGGTGCCTCTCCCACGCCGAGCACCGATACCTCGGCGAACTGGCCGGACTTATATTCGAATTTCCCGGTCCCATCCGAACCGTCAATAGTCACCCTGAAGGTGGTGATATCTATCGTCTCCGGCCTCATGCTCTGGATGGTCGCCATACGCGGCAGATATATATTCTCACTCATTTCCGGCTTTTCCACTGGTTACATCCTCTATTATTTGGGTAATATCTATGTTGACCGGGCAATACTTGAGGCACCGGCCACAACCGACACAGGCCAACTCACCATTCCGGTCATGGAAGTACTTCAATTTATGGAAGAAACGCTGCTGTACCCTCGTCTTCCGGTTCGGTCTGGGGTTCTCCCCACTGGCCATCAAGGTGAATTCGGGGAACATGCAGCTGTCCCAGCAGCGGAACCTCTCTCCGCCCTCATCGAGGCTGACATCAGCGATGTCAAAACAGTGACATGTCGGACACAAGTAGGTGCAGATGCCACATCCCAGGCACTTCATGCCGATGCTCTCCCAGTAATCGCCTCCATAGAGCGGTGCCATTTTATCGGCGATATTGCTGACGTCCAGTTTCTTCATCCCGGCAAGCCCGGCTTTCCTGGCTTCTCTGAGCTGTTCCTCATCCCCCCGAAGCTCGGCAAAGAATTCGGCAAACCGGTCAAGCAGAGCTGCCCCTTTCTCCGTGGATGCCTCTACCAGATAGCGGTCGCCGATGTCGCTGAACAGTATATCGACATCCTCCCCCGAAGCGGGGTCGATGCCAAAGGTCGGGCAGAAACAGGTCTCGGCGGGGTCGAAACAGGCAAGACCGATGAGAGTCGTCTTCTCCCTCCTGTTCAGGTAATAACTATCCTTGTACTGCCCGTTAAAAACCATATCCATGAGGCGTAGGCTGCGCGCATCACAGGGACGGATGCCGAAGATTACCTGCTCACGGTCTGCTTCGTCATCTTGCTCGATCCCGAACCCCCGGCTATCATCCCTGGAAAACCGGAAGAGGGTCTCCGTCTGCGGGAAGAAAGCGTTCTTGGGGGACAGCACCGTGTTGATGTAGTCCAGCGTGACCTCGCTGCCCGATTCCACATGACGGAAGGAAACGTTATTGTCCCGCACCGGCGCAATCAAATGGTAGTCATGCGCCAATTTGTCCAGCAGTTCGGTCAGCCTGTTCTTTTCGATTATTCTACTCTTCGTCTGGCTTACCATATCAACCCCTAGAGAAACTCATCAAGGTCACCGACCTTATACGTTGTCAGTGGTGGCTGCTGCTCAACGTCAATCCCGGCGGTATAGTCAAATAGCTCCAGCAAATCCTTTTCCACCTTCTTGTTCAGGCTCCGCAGTGGAATATTCATCGGGCATGCCCGCTCGCACTCACCGCAGTCAATACATTTTCCGGCAACGTGGAAGGCACGTACTAAGTGATAAACCAGATTCTCCGAGACATCGTTCGCTTTAGTAATCCAGCGCGGCGCCTTTTTATCAAAGATACATTCCGAGCAGGTACAGACCGGACAGATATTGCGGCAGGCATAGCAGCGGATACACTGGCTTAACTCCCTGTTCCAGTAGAGCGCCTTCTCTTCTGAAGAGAGCGCCTCCTGTTCCTTAATCAGACTGTAATCGTCACCTACCCAGGGCAGGCTGGAGACGGCTTCTCCGAGCAGCACATCATAGACTATTGGAGTGGGATATTTACAGACCAGGCACTCACCCCGCAGTACCTTCTCTTTATCCACCCGCTGCTTGCCCTCCTTGAGGGTAACCAGGAAGGCGTCAACATCATCCTCCACCGCGACCACCTCACCTGGCGAGACACCCAGCACTTCCAACAACTTTTCCCTGTCCGCAATACCGCTACAGGGGACACCCACGATGAAGACCTTATCCCGGTCGATCTGATTCTCTTTGAGCAATTCCACCACTGACCGGGAGTCGCATCCCTTGACCATAATACCCACCTTCCCCTCAACGTTTTTGAAATCCAGCAAGTATTTGGATAGGTTATTGGCACAGAGAGGGTTCCAGACCAACCGGGAAGCCGCCTGCCCGCTTTTCAGAAAGCACGGCGTTACACGCAGGCTATCAGAGCCTGTTTCATAGCCGATAAAATGGGCGATGCTGCCATCTTCAAACAGTTTCTTAACTCTGGTCTGTACTTCTTCTGAGGTTGCTTTCATTTCTTGTCTACCCACTTGTTGGGACCCAGCGCCTTTATCTTATCTGTCGTCTCCTTGACTACAGCCGAGAATTTGGCGCCCTCGGCGGCCGATACCCACCTAAGCTGAAACCTTTCCGGCTCGATGCCGATATAATCCAGTAGCCTCTTGAGGACATGCGCCCGCCTTCGGGTCAGGTAATTGCCCTCTGAATAATGACACTCCCCAGGATGACAGCCGAGCACCATTACTCCGTCAAGACCATTGGCCAGAGCTCTGATTATCAGTTCCGGGGGTACCCGACCGGAGCACATCACCCTTATCACCCGCACGTTCGTTGGCATCTGGAAACGGGAGACGCCAGCCAGGTCGGCACCGGCATAGGCACACCAGTTACAGCAGAAGGCGAGGATTTTCGGTTTAAATTCGGTTTTGACTTCTTTGGTATCCTGCAACTTTATCTCTTTCCGCTCAGGGCATTAACCATGCTCAGTAGTTGCGTATCGGTAAAGCCTCTTTGCTGTACCGCCCCATTAGGGCAGGCTGCAGCACAAAGCCCGCAGCCTTTACACAGGGCGGTATTAACCTCGGAGACAATCTTGCCTTCAAGCCCTCTTATTTCAGATTCCTTCAGCTCGATAGCATCAAAGGGACATACCAGAGCACAGGTCCCACACCCCTTGCAGATTTTTGGGTCGACCGTAGCTGTTATTGCCTCAACCTTGACCTTGCCCTGCCTCAAAGGAATCGCTGCCTCTGAGGCGGCGGCATATCCCTGAGCGATACTTTCCCGAATATCCGCCGGCCATCGACAGGAGCCACCCACATAGATACCATCCATGGCAAATTCAACGGGGCGCAACTTGACATGAGCCTCAAGAAAGAAGCCCCCATCGCCTATCGGCACCTTCAGCATTCTGGAAAGCTCTTCATTATCATCATTGGCAATCAGAGGAGTAGCCAGAACCAGCAGGTCACAGGGAAGCTCCAGTTCCATATCCATTAATTCATCATATACCTTTACCGACTCAACCTTTTCTGTCCCGATAACCTGTGGCGGGTTACTCGGGGTATATCTGATAAACCTGACGCCGGCTTCCTTGGCGTCTCTATAGTACTCTTCAAACTCCACGCCATAGGTCATCAGGTCTCTATACAGCACGTAGACCTTGGCTTCCGGGTTAATTTCCTTCATCAAGGCAGCGTTCTTGATGGCAGTCATACAGCATACTCTCGAACAGTAGGGCCGTTCGGGTATCCGTGCCCCCACACAGTTAATCATCACCACATTCTGAAACTCTCCCAGCTCGCTATCCTTCAGCCGCTGTTCCAGGTCAAGCTGAGTAAGCACGTTAGCTAATTCCCCGTAGCGATATAGCTCCGGCTTGAGCACCTGAGCACCAGTGGCCACGATAATCACCCCGACCTTGAAGCTGACCTCCTTCCCACCTTCATCCACGCTGATATCGAAATTACCGATATATCCGCTGGCAGCCTTGACCACAGCCGGCATATGGAGCCTTATCTTGGAGTGACCCTCCACCGCCTTAACTATACTCTCGACCAGTTCGCTGGGGTCTTTATTGATAGTGAAAATCCGGTTGAGTTTGAGCAACCGCCCACCAAGTTCTGGCTCTTTCTCTACCAGATGCACCTCAAAACCCTGGTTAGCCAGATTGAGGGCGGCGCTCATTCCAGCAACGCCACCGCCAATGACCATGGCTGCCGGGTAAACGTCAGATTCAAATTCCTCCTGAGCATCCAGCCACCGGGCCTTGGCTACCCCCATCTTTACCAGCTCCTTGGCCTTCTCAGTGGCCTCCCGCCGGTTCTTCATGTGAATCCAGGAACAATGTTCTCTGATGTTGACAAACTCAAACAGGTAAGGATTCAGTCCCGCATCTGCGCAGGCATTACGGAACAGCGGTTGGTGGGTTCGGGGGGTACATGAAGCCACCACCACTCGATTGAGGTCATATTCTTTAATGGCATGCTTTATGGAAGAGATACCCTCCTCGGAGCAGGTGTACATGTTAGCCTCGGCATGTACCACATAGGGCAAGTTCTTAGCATACTCTACTACCTGGGGGACATCCACAATCCCTCCGATATTAGTGCCGCAATGGCAGATAAAAATTCCAATACGAGGTGCCGCCATTTAGTCCTTCCTGCTCAAGAATTCTGCCGCCCGGGCCGCGGCCGCCGATGCCTGGACCACCGAATCCGGGATATCCTGTGGTGCCTGGCAGAAGCCACAGGCAAAGATTCCGGGTATTTCCGTGTCTACCGGGTGAAACAATCTATCCGGAATGTCGACAAATTGGTAATCATTCAGGCTTAGGTGCAACATATCGCTTATGTCTTTTGTGCTACCGGACGGAATCAACGCCTGGCAGAGCACGACCATATCTACCTCCATGCTGGTCCTGATTCTGGCAGTGGTCTCCTCGTACCAGACAATGGGGTTCCCGTTGTCCGGGTTTTCCGTAATCTTACTGGGGCGGCTTCTGATGTAGGTCACCTTATACTCCTGTTCAGCCCGGGCAATATATTCCTGGAACCTTTTGCCTACCGCTCTCATATCTGTATAGAAGATGAAAGCCTTTAAATCAGGATAGTGCTCGTTGGCCAGAATAGCCTCCTTGGTAGCATGCATACAACAAACACTGGAGCAGTACAGCTTATGATGGGTATCCCGCGAACCGACACATTGAATAAAGGCCAGTTTCTTCGGTGTTTTCCCATCGGATGGTCGCTCTAATTGCCCCCCGGAAGGCCCTGAAGCGCTGATCATGCGCTCGTACTGCATAGCCGTAATTACATTTTTGATTTTGCCGTATCCGTACTCCTCCAGCCCCGAGGGGTCATAGAGGTCAAAACCGGAAGCGAGAATAATGGCGTCAACCTCCGCCTCAATTATTTCATCTTCCTGGTCATAGTTTATCGCCCCGGCCTGGCAGAAGTTTTCACAGGTCCGGCAGTTGCCCGTCAGAAAATGAATACAGACCTCGCGGTCAATCACCGGAACCTTAGGTACTGCCTGAGGGAAGGGTACATAGATGGCTGGCCTTGGACTCAGCCCGACGTCAAATTCAGAGAGAATCGGCATGGGCTCCTTATCGGTGATATCCTCTAGCTTAATGGCTCCGGTAGGACAAACAAAGGCACAGGCACCGCAGCCCTGGCATATCTCCGAATGTACATGGAAGGGGGTATCTATCTTCCGTTCCAGCCCCCTGCCGGAAAAACTGATGGCGCTTACCCCCATTCTCTCCTCGCAGATACGCGCACATAAACCACAGAGAATGCAGTTATCGTCCTCCAGCTTAAACCGCGGCTTTTCAATTCCATAACTCTTGGCCAGCTCTTGAATCAACGGTACGTTGGGACATCTGGCCAGGAGCAGCTCCAATATCATCCGGCGTCCTTTTATTACTGCCTCTGAGTTTGTGCTGACCTCCAAACCCTCTTCAACGGGGTAATTGCAGGAAGTTACCAGCCTTTTTCGGCCCCGGCTGGTGATTTCTACAGTACAGAGACGGCAGGCTCCGAAGGGTTCCAGCGCCGGATGATAACAGAGGGTAGGGATGTCAATACTATTGGCCTGGGCAACCTGTAAGATATACGTCCCTTCCTCAGCCGTTACTGCCTTGCCATCGATTGTTAGATTTACCATGGTTAACCTTTTCTTCTTACTAGAACCCTGTCCTCAACCGGAGGTGGCACCGGCTCACCAGAAAGCCGCCGCACCGCACTAAAACGGGGCGGGCAAACCTCAAAGCAGGTGTTACACTTGGTGCACTTTGCCTGGTCGATAACATGAATTTGATTCTTGCCACCGCTTATGGCCCCGACAGGACACTGCCTGAGGCAAATCATACAAGCCTGGCATTTCTCAGGATCAATATAATAAGAGACAAGCGCTTTACAGACATAGGCGGGGCAGCGTTTCTGCTCAATATGGGCAACATATTCGTCCCGGAAGTATTGCAGAGTGGACAGTACTGGATTGGGAGCCGAGGTACCCAGGGCACATAGCGAGAAGTCTTTGACCATCGTGGCGACCTCTTTCAGGAGTTCAATATCTCCCTTTTCCCCTCTTCCCTCGGTAATATCAGTCAGTATGTTAAGCATCTGCTTTATGCCCTCACGGCAGGGGACGCATTTCCCGCAGGACTCACCGGCAAGAAAATTGAGGAAATATCTGGCGGTATCAACCATACAGGTATCCTCATCCATTACAACCATGCCGCCCGAACCCATCATTGAGCCCACCTTACTGAGCTCGTCAAAATCTACGGGGAGGTCAATAAATTTCTCCGGAATAACACCTCCTGAGGGACCGCCGGTCTGGACTGCCTTGAACTTCTTTCCGTCGCGAATCCCGCCACCAATATTAAAAATAATCTCTCTAAGCGTCATCCCCATCGGCACTTCAACCAGCCCGGTGTTGTTCACCTTGCCCACCAGAGAGAATATCTTGGTTCCCTTACTGCCTTCCGTCCCGATGCCCCGGAACCAATCAGCACCTTTGTTGATAATAAGTGGCACAGTAGCCCATGTCTCAACATTATTCAGGTTGCTAGGCCTATCCCAAATGCCCTTAATAGCGGTGTGGATATACTTCGGTCTGGGCTCTCCTACCCTGCCTTCTAATGCCGTCATCAGAGCACTCGATTCACCAGAGACAAAAGCGCCGGCTCCTCGGTGCACTTTAACAGTGAAATCAAAACCCGAGCCAAGGATATTTTCCCCAAGGAAACCATATTCCTCAGCCTGCTTGATAGCAATATCCACATTCTCTACGGCCAGGGGGTATTCCTGTCGAACGTAAATATAGCCTTCGTGGGAGCCGATGGCATAGGCGCCAATGATTAGACCTTCCAGCACACTGTGAGGATTACCCTCAAGCAAGCTCCGGTCCATGTAGGCCCCGGGGTCACCTTCATCAGCATTAACGATTACATACTTTATCTCACCAGGGGCGTTGCGACATTCCTCCCATTTCCTACCGGCAGGAAATCCACCACCTCCCCTACCTCTCAGATTGGATTTTTTAACTTCTTCCAACACTTGCTCAGGAGTCATCTGGGAAAGGACCTTGGCTAAAGCAGAATAACCACCGAGCGCCAGATAGTCATCAATACTCTTAGGATCAATCTTCCCGTTGGAACCAAAAACAAGCCGCTCCTGGTTCTTGTAAAAGGGAATCTCAGATTCATGAACGATCTTTTTATTGGTGCTGGGGTCGGTGTAGAGCAAACGCTCTATGACCTTCTTTTCCTTTATAGTCTGGGAGATAATTTCAGGAACATCCTTAGGCTCTATCTGTAAATAACATATTCCTTCAGGGGGAATAACTACAATAGGGCCTCTCTCACAAAAGCCATGGCAACCAGTCTTCCTGAAGTCTACCTCGGCACTTAGCCCTTGTTTTTTAATCTCCTCTTCAATACTCGCCGCAACTTCTTTGCTACCAGAAGCATGGCAAGCAGTTCCAGAACAGAGTGTAATACAAGGTTTATTGGGGTCCCTGTTCGACAGGATGTCTTTCCTGAGTTCTTCCAATCCAGCAGGCGAGTTTATCCTTGGCATAATTTCCCCTTAATCATAGCTTTTCAGCACTTCCCCTGCCTCGGTTGGTGCTATCTTGCCGTGATACTTTCCATCAACCACCATCACCGGTCCTAAAGCACAACAGCCGAGGCAGTTAACCGTCTTCAGAGTGAAGCGCCTATCAGGGGAGGTTTCCCCGGGTTGTATCTTTAAAATATCAGTGATTCTATCCAGAAGCCGTGGTGAACCGCGTATGTGGCAGGCAGTACCCATACAGACGCTAACCAGATGCCTGCCCCGGGGCGTCAGGCTCATTGCCGTGTAGAAGCTGGCAACACGATATATCTGACTCTGCGGGATATTAAGTCTCTGGCTGATTCGCTCTGTCACCTCTTTAGGAATCCAGTTCAGTTCCTGCTGTATATCCAGCAAAAGCTGTATGAGGATGCCTTCTTCTCCCTCGTACTTATCGATAATCTGGTCAATCCGGCTAATTTCTTCGGTGGTCATACTTCTATTCACCATTCTTCTGAGAAATATAGGCTTTGAATCTTACCGGGCAATTATTCCAGCAATCACCACAACCGGTGCATTTCTCTTCATCTACAGACCTTGCCTTTTTCCTGATTTTAACCCTGAATTTTCCGGGTTCCCCGGCCACTTCCTCTACCTCGGAATAGGTCAGCAGCCTGATGTTGGGGTGCCGACTCGCCTCAATCATCTTGGGGGCAAGGATGCACATGGAGCAATCATTGGTAGGGAAGGTTTTATCCAGCTGAGACATTCTACCGCCAATGCTGGGTGTCTTTTCGACGAGGTATACCTGAAACCCCATATTGGCTAGGTCAAGCGAAGACTGGATACCAGCGATACCACCACCGATTACCAGAACAGACTTCTTCGCCAAATTCAATCCTTATAGTTAGCGGAAGACTATAATCTCAGCTGAGGTGAGCAGCTATGTGAGCCGCCAGAACTATAGCTATTTGCAACAGGGAATTATAGCAAGGGCAGAGAAATTTTTCTACCCGCCCAGCAGCAAAGCTAATCGTTCGAGAAATAAGGTAAAAAGCTTCCTTGATGCCAAGTAATGAAGGTACTCATGCTGGACTTGAGGAGGGTTCTACAAAGATTACCCGGCATGGCATCTATCTCTGTGGGTTCAGATGTTGCCTATTCTTCTGACTCGGGGGCGCGAGTAGGCGAGGGAGACATTAGAGCTTTAGTCAACAGGAAAGTTGCCTGTAGTGCCTCTGTAGGACAAAGCGGAAAACATTCTTTGCAGTCCCAGCACTCCTTAGAGGCTATCTCTGGAATGAAAATTACCTCCCGTCTTGTTCCTCTGTCGACAAACCCGATGGCGTTCTTCTTCTTGACCTCGGCACAGTATCTTACGCATAGACCACAGAGAATACAGAATGAGGACTCTTTTTCAAAACGGGCTTTGTCTGCTCCATACTCTTGAGCCAAATCCTGCAATCCTGCGGCATCTGGAGCATGAGCTAGCATCAGCTCCAGAAGCACTTTGCGAGTTTTATCTACCTTCTCAGACCTGGTTCTTACTACCAAATTTTGTTCTACCGGGTAAAGGCAGGCAGCAACGAGATTTGTCCTGCCGCGAGCTTCTATTTCTACTGTGCAAATTCGGCAAGCCCCATAAGGTTCTAATTTCTCGTGGTGGCAAAGTGTAGGAATAGATATCCCTGCACTTTGTGCTGCCTCCAAAATGGTCATCCCTTCCTCTGCTTTAACCTCCCTTCCATCAATCTGTAAAGTGATTTCACTCATTTTCTTTACTCTTTCTGGCTATCATTCTTGCTTCTTCAGGGATAGGAGGCGGGACAGGCTCGCCAGAAATCTTCTTCACCGCACCAAAGCGAGGGGGGCAAGCTTCAAAGCAAGTCCCGCACTTTGTGCATTTCTCCTGGTCAATTACATGTATCTGGCTCTTACCACCGGCAATCGCTTGTGCGGGACATTGCCTGAGACAAATCATGCAAGCCTGACACTTCTCAGGGTCAATATAATATGAGATTAGCGCCTTACACACGTAAGCCGGACAGCGCTTCTCCTTGATGTGTGCCTCATACTCATCTCTGAAGTAGCGTATCGTGCTTAGAACCGGGTTAGCGGCAGTCCTACCTAAAGCACAAAGTGAGGCATCCCTGGTTACCTGGGATAGCTCCTCCAAAAGCTCGATGTCGCCCTCTTTCCCTTTTCCTTTGCTGATATTAGTCAGAATCTTAAGCATCTGCCTGATACCTTCACGGCAGGGGACGCATTTGCCACACGATTCATCGGAGAGGAAATCAAGAAAGTACCTGGCGAGATCAACCATACAGGTATCTTCATCCATTACAATCATCCCGCCTGAACCCATCATCGAGCCAGCCTTGGCGAGCTCATCAAAATCGACTTTCATGTCTAACTGTTCTTCAGGTATACATCCTCCGGATGGCCCTCCGGTTTGTACTGCTTTGAACTTCTTGCCTCCGGGGATACCACCGCCCAGCTTATAGATGATGTCTCTCAGGGTTATACCCATGGGTACTTCCACAAGGCCGGTATTATTTACCTTACCTACCAATGAGAAAATCTTCGTCCCCTTGCTGCCTTCAGTTCCAAGTTGAGCAAACCAGTCAGCACCTTTGTTGATAATAAGGGGCACGGTAGCCCAGGTCTCAACGTTATTCAGGCAGCTGGGTCTATCCCGCACGCCCTTGACAGCGGTGTGGATATACTTCGGTCTGGGCTCTCCTACCCTGCCTTCTATTGCCGTCATCAGAGCACTCGATTCACCGGAGACAAAAGCACCAGCTCCTCGGTGCACTTTAACAGTGAAATCAAAACCCGAGCCAAAGATATTGTCCCCGAGGAAACCATGTTCCTTGGCTTGCTGGATAGCAATGCCCACGTTCTCTACTGCCAGGGGATATTCCTGCCGAACGTAAATATAACCCTCGTGGGAGCCGATGGCATAGGCTCCGATGGTCAACCCCTCAAGAACTGAATGGGGATTCCCCTCGAGAAGGCTCCTATCCATATAAGCTCCAGGATCTCCCTCGTCGGCATTGACTATCACATACCTTATCTCACCGGGGGCATTGCGACACTCCCCCCACTTCCTGCCGGCGGGAAAGCCACCACCTCCCCTCCCTCTCAGATTGGATTTTTTAACTTCTTCCAATACTTGCTCAGGGGTCATCTGGGAAAGGACTTTGGCTAATGCAGAATAGCCACCGAGCGCCAGATAGTCATCGATGCTCTTAGGATCAATCTTTCCGTTGGAACCGAAAACAAGCCGCTCCTGGTGCTTGTAGAAGGGAATTTCAAATTCATGAATTATCTTTTCATTGGTACTAGGATTGGTGTAGAGTAAACGATCTACGACCTTTTTCTCCTTTATAGTTTGGAAGATAATTTCAGGAACATCCTTAGGCTCTATCTGTAAGTAACATATTCCTTCAGGGTGAATAACTATAATAGGGCCTTTCTCACAAAAGCCATGGCAACCAGTTTTCCTGAAGTCTACCTTGGCACTTAGTCCTTGTTTTTTAATCTCCTCTTCAATGCTCGCCGCAACTTCTTTGCTACCAGAAGCATGGCAAGCAGTTCCAGAACAGAGTGTAATACAAGGTTTATTGGGATCTCTGTTCGACAAGATGCCTTTCCTGAGTTCTTCCAATTCAGCAGGCGAATTTATCTTTGGCATAACTTTCCCTTAATCATAGTTTTTCAACACGTCTTCTATCTTGGCTGGTACTGTCTTTCCGTGGTACTTTCCATCAACTACCATCACTGGCCCCATGGCGCAACAACCGAGGCAGTTAACAGTCTCCAGGCTAAACTTCAAATCCAGGTCTGTTTCGCCAGGTCGGATTCCAGTCAGGTCTTGAACTCTGTCGAGGATGCGTGGCGCACCGCGAATGTGGCAGGCAGTGCCCATACATACTTGAATCTCATGTCGCCCTCTAGGAACTAAACTAAAGGCTTTATAAAAGGTAGCTACATGTTGTATCTGGTTTAAAGGCACTTCTAATTTCTTGCTGACCTTGTCTAATGCTTCCTTAGGAAGCCAATGATGCTCGCTCTGAATCTCCAGTAATACTTGTATTAGCGCACTGGCATCGCCCTGATATTTATCTATAATCTTATCGATTTTACCGTTAGCCGTGGCCGCTGTCTTAACTTTTTTTCTTTCTTTCACCTAATCTTCTTCCTGCTCTCTCAACTTAGGCGGGAACAAAGCACTTCTGGATTTCATCGAACCTGACTAATCCTTCTTTTGCTGAACTATTAAGGTATCTCGATACTTCAGACGGGCTTAAGCCCAAAATCTCAGAGATTTCTCCAGTTGAAAGGGGTCTTTCTCGCAAGAGTAACAAAATTTGGCTTATTGTCAATTTATCTACAATTAATTCACGGAATAATCTATCTACCTCTTCACTGCTGAAAAACTTGTCATATTCATCTTCTGTTTCAAAATGTACTCTCAGCCGCTCCCTTTCCACCAGCTTAATGTAGGGAACCAAACTTTTAACCGCTTCAAATTTTAACTTTAATCCATTTGCATCTATTCCTTCGCCTATCCCCAGAGGTCCTAATTCCTTTAGCTTCTTAGTGAAGTCGGTAATAACTTCGGCGAAACGGATTCCTTCAGAGGCAGATACCCATTCAAGCCTTAACCTTTCGGGGTTCACCCCTATCTGTTCCAATAGTTTTTTACATATATGCATCACGCTTAATGCAGCGTAATTTCCTTCCGTAACATAGTGGCATTCGCCAAGCCAACAACCGCCGACAAACACCCCGTCCATTCCGTTTGAGAAAGCTCGGAGTATGAATGCCGGGTCGACTCTGCCGGAGCACATCACCCTTATTATCCTCATATTAGTGGGATATTGATACCGAGAAACTCCAGCAAGGTCCGCCCCTGCGTAGCAACACCAGTTACACAAAAATCCTAAAATCTTTGGTTCAAACTCGTATCCCATAGCTATTCTTTAGCTCCCTCTTAAAGAGCAACCCTACTATGTTCATTAGTGGACTTCTACAAGAGCCGGAGCCGCCGCGTCAATTTCAGCAAAGATCTGCTCGTCTGTATAGTGTTTCGCGGAAATAGCCCCCGCTGGACACTTTGAATTACAAAGACCATCCCCCTTACAGAGGACAGGAATAACCCTGGCTTTTTTGCCTTGTGGCGTGTCATGAAACTCTATAGCACCATACTTACAAACCGAAATACAAGCCCCGCACGCTATACACTCATCCTCATTCACTTCAGAAATAGCACCGGAGGCGGTGACTGAATCCTTGGAAAGAATAGTTGCCGCCCGGCCAGCAGCTCCGTAAGCCTGGCTAATCGATTCTGGTATATGCTTGGGATAGTGAGCCGTCCCACACAGGAAAACGCCATCGGCAGCAAAATCAACAGGCCGTAGTTTTACATGGGCTTCCTGGAAGAAACCATCAGGGTTCAGAGGTACCTTGAATAACCGGCATATTTCAGTATTGGTTGCTGAAGGAATAACAGCGGCAGCTAAAGCAAGGGCATCAGCATCCAGCGCAATCTTCTTACCTAAAATAGGGTCGGGCACGGTAACCCTTAGAATCTGCTTGCCACCTTCTTGGGTAGCTTCCACCTGGGGTTTATCATCCGGTTCATAGCGGATGAACTTCACCTCCCGGTCCGCCGCCTCCCGGTAATATTCCTCGGCAAACCCGTAAGTCCTCATGTCCCGATAGATAATGTAGATATCCATCTGGGGGTTTATCTCTTTTAGTTTCAAGGCGCAGGTTATAGCATTATTGCAACATACCCGGCTGCAGTAATTTCTGTCTTCGTTTCGGCAGCCTACACATTGAATCATCACCAGGCTCTGGGCGTTAGCTACCCCAGCTTCCCCTTTGGCGATTTGCTCCTCTAACTCCAGCAGGGTAAATACCCTATCATCCTGCCCGTAAAGGTATTCGGTGGGTTTATATTCCTCAGCACCGGTAGCGATGATGGTTATTCCATGGTGTATCTCCCTGACCCTTCCTCCAGACTTTACCTCGGTTATGAAATTCCCCACATAACCGGAAGCCTCGGTAATGGTAGCATCAGTAGATACATGAATTAAGGGGTGTTGGTAAACTTTGCGTATAAGATCGCTCAAATAGGCTTGAACATCCATCTCGTCCAAGGTGTAATGAATTCTTCGAGCTATCCCCCCCAAGTCGGTATCCTTTTCCACCAGGTAAACCTCAAATCCCTGGTTGGCTAAGCTCAGGGCACTGGTCATGCCGGCTATACCTCCTCCGACAACTAACCCCCTTTTGTCGACCGGCAACTCAAATTCCTGTAAGGGCTGTAAAAGGGCAGCCCGGGCTACCGACATCCGGACTATATCCTTTGCCTTTTGGGTGGCGGCTTCCTTTTCTCGAGAGTGGACCCAGGAGCAATGTTCCCTTATATTAGCAAATTCAAAGTAATATGGATTAATTCCCCCTTCACGAAGCGTGTCTCGGAATAGCGGCTCATGTGTCCTGGGGGTACAGGCGGCAACAACCACACGATTGAGCCCCTTCTCTCTGATGGCATCGGCTATTTCTCGGGCAGCATCAGTAGAACAGGTAAACAGGTCTTCTTGAGCGTGGACAACATTAGGTAAGGTATAAGCATATTCTACTACCGAAGGAACATTCACCACTCTCCCGATGTTGGCTCCACAATGACAGACAAAGACCCCTATCCTTGGTTCCTCTCCCGAAACATCCCTTTCCGGTGGATATTCCCTTTCTCTGGACAGCTTCCCTCGCCGGTAGGCAAGGAGTTGGCTGCAAAGGGCGTTAGCCCCGCTGGCGGCCATAACCGACTCGGGGATATCTTTAGGACCCTGGAAGGCTCCGCTGACAAAGATTCCCGGGCGAGAGGTCTCAATAGGATTAACCGGATTAGTTTTACAGAATCTGTGAGAATCGAGTTCGATGCCGAACTTATCAGCCAATCCCTCCACATCATCAGGAGGGTTCAAGCCAACGGCTAATACCACCATGTCGAATTCTTCTTCCTTCACTCCGTCATCAGTAGTAGAGTATTTTATGGTTACATTCTTGCTTTCTGGCAGCTCTTTACCTATTGATACGTAGCTTCTTATAAATCTGATGCCGGGAAGGTTCTCTGTCCTTTGATAAAATCGCTCAAAGTCCTTGCCAAATGACCGGACATCGTTATGGAATATAGTAGCCTCAATCTCAGCGTCATGGTCTTTGGCCAGAATCACCTGCTTCTGGCTATAGGTGCAGCATACGGCGGAACAATAACTATTGCCGCCCGGGATAACCTGTCTGGAACCGACGCATGAAATCCAGGCTATCTTCTTCGGGTACTTTCCATCAGAAGGGCGCCTTATCTCACCTTCGTAAGGACCGGTGGAACATAATATCCGTTCAAAGTCAAGACCGCTTACCACATTCTCCATCTTTCCATAGCCATAGTCGCCCCTCAACCTGGCGTCAAAGGCCTCACAGCCCGGAGCCAGAATTATCGCCCCTACCTCTACTCCTACCTTCTCCTCCTTCTGATGAAGGTCTATGGCCTTATTCTCACAGACTCCTACGCAAATGTTGCATTTCCCGTCTTTGAGGAAAAGGCAGCTTTCAGGGTCTATATAGGTGATAAGCGGAACTGCTTGAGAAAAGTATATATGGCTGCATTTACTATCAGATAAGTTTTGATTGTATTTATCGGGAATCTTGACCGGGCAGTACTCAGTACAGGTAGTACAACCCCGGCATTCATCTTCTATAATGTATCTGGGTTTTTTAATCAGGGTTACCTTGAAGTTTCCGGCTTCCCCCTCCACCCTGTCAACCTCAGTATAGGTAAGGACGTCTATATTGGGATGCCTATCACATTCAATAAACTTAGGAGATTCGATGCACATAGAGCAGTCATTGGTAGGGAAGGTCTTATCAAGCTGGGCCATCTTGCCGCCAATAGACGGCAATTTATCAACCAGGTAAACCTTAAAGCCTATTTCAGCCAGGTCCAGGGAGGCTTGAATACCGCTGATGCCTCCACCGACAACCATAACATCGCCGATATTACTTTCTCCGGGACTATCAACAAACTGTCCTTCAATTGGTTCTTTTTCCATTTTCTACCATTCATATCAGGTCTGATATGCCCCTGATTATGGGTACTAACGGTCGAGAGCGAGCGCAGAATACGTCTGGAGCGACACCCTCCACCACCAATTCGCCAATCGCTTCCCCCATGTTTAGCCTCTTTGCTTCTCTAAATCGCCTCTTGAATAACTTCTGTAATATCTTTAATCTCTATGACTTCACTATCCTCTCGGGTCAACCTGCTATCCTCAAAATTGGTGATGCAATATGGGCAGGCAGTAACCAGCACCTCAGCCCCAACCTCAATAGCTTGCTCTAATCTGAGGTCAGAGAATCTTTCGCTCTTTGGAACGTCCATCCAAATCCCGCCCCCTCCTCCTCCACAACAGAGACTATCTTCCCGCGAATCAGCCATCTCAATCAGTTCCAAGCCGGGTACCTTCTTCAAGACCTCTCGGGGTTCGTCATATATGCCATTATGCCGACCCAAGTAGCATGGGTCATGATAAGTAATTTTCCTACCATACTCCTTGGTGAGCTCAAGCCTACCCTCATTAATAAGCTCGAATAAATATTGGGAGATATGAATTACCTCAAAGTTGACCTTAAATTCGGGATACTCGTTTTTGAAGGTGTGGTAGCAATGGGGCGAAGAAACAAGGATTTTCTTCACTCCATTATCGATAAAAGTTTTGATGTTTTCCCTGGCTAAGTGCCTGAATAGTTCCTCATCACCTGTCTTGCGGATACTTTCTCCGCAGCAATTCTCCTTGGGACCCAATATCCCAAAATCTACCCCTGCCCTGTTAAGGATATTGGCGGTGGCAACAGCTACTTTCCTTAATCTTGGGTCATAGCTGGGGTAGCAGCCGGGAAAATACAAAATTTCTGTCCCCTCGGTGAACGTTTTTACAGACAGACCTTTTGCCCAATCTGCCCTCTTTTCTCGTGCTTCACGCAAGGGGTTGCCTTCAGCACTCAGGCTTACATTTACGGTGTGGATGGGAGCAGGAGAAATTCCTGCTCCCCGAGCAATCCTGCGTAAAGATAGAGTAACATCTATCGTTTCTACTCCCCTCGGACACCGCTGAAGGCAGCTTCCACAGGTAGTACAACGCCATATGTCTTCACTCTCTATCTCAGGCAAACCAAACACAGTCTGTCGGACCATCTTGCGCATACTGAAGGCCCTGACCCTATTCCATGGACAAACAGCATCGCACAATCCACATTGATAACAAAACCTGAAGGCTTCCCCACCTGCCTCTTTTATCGCATCTATCCCCTCTTTGAAGGGGGCTACAATCTCCGTTATCTTTTACTCCTTCTCTTTCGCCTTAATTTTTAGCCCTTTGCTATTCGGGCAAGGGTATCCCTTACCGTCTTCACTCCATATTTTTTCACTAATGATTCTAATCCTACCTCCATCTCCCTCGGTTTCTCCTCTTCTTCACCTTCCTCTTCCCTTTCTTCATAAGTCAGAGCATCGTTTATACACCACTGAACACATAACGGCTCTTCCTGTGGCGATTTCTCTTCACACATATCACACTTTAGAGGGAGACCGGAATCAGGTTCTTTGAAAAGCTCCCTGGATGGGCAGGAAGCTCGGCAGAAGCCACACTCGTCATATTCCTTTTCGTTAATCGTATAAATGTTTCTGCCATTACATTCGGCTTCAGTATACTCGCCGGCTATTACCGGAACATAAATATTTTTTAGTGGATTAAAAAGCACCCGAATCCGAGACCTCTCCGGGTTGGTGCTGCTATATTTGGGCGCAGCGTGAAAGGCGGAGCAGATTGCCTCACACGCCCGGCAACCATTACATTTATCAACGTCTATCTTGATTACCTTGACTTGTTTCATTGTTTACTACCCTGATTTTTTCCTTTTTGAGAACCCTTCTTAGCCACCTTCGCTTTTTCGCTTTTGGGGGAATCCTGCTTAGTTACCTTGACTTTTTCCTCTTTATAAACCCCTCTTTGTTCAAAGTCCTGGCCGACGTAATCCAAACCGAGTTCGTCTAAAGTCTCCTTGGTCGGAATACCTTCATTATTCCATCCCTTGAATTTGTAATACTCATCATGGACCTTGGCTTCAAACTCGGGGAATCGCTTCCTCCAATGGTCGTCGGGAGGACGTTCGTCCTTTCTCCTCATGCCTCTTCTGACGTTAATGGCTCTAATTAAAGTTCGGTTCCTTCTGGCTATCTGCCATAGTTTAGCTTCATCGATATCCATCCCGGTCGCTGATGAGATTACATGCGGTAGATTGTGGATATGATAGGGAGGCTTCAGAGGGAATGAGGACAGACCAGCGCAGATCCCGGTGGCGTCGTCAATATAATGCATCGTCTCCTGCCACTCAACAAGTTCACAAACTAAATCGATAGGTGGCCAAAATGGTAATCCCGTGCCTTCATCTCCCCATTCCAAAATAAATTGTTTGAACCTTTCCTCCTTTTCGGTAGGGACCTGGATCCAATCTCTTACAAACTCCTCCCTCAGCTCTCTGGTAGGAAAAGGTGCCTGGGGGAGCTGTCCTTCGATTTGCGTAATATTCACCTTCTCGCCGGTTGACCACATAATGTAATAAACGGGGTTCAGCATTCCCAGTTTGATAGGAATCTGCTCCTGTTTCTTAATAGTATTATGGTCGTAGGCCTCTGCCCCCTTGCCAATTTGACGAGCTGCCCGGTAAACACCATCAGCCAGAACATCTCCAATCCCTTCCCGCCGAACGATTTTTTCAAGTAAATAGAAGAATCTCTCCTCGTTTTTGGACGGGAATCCGGGCAGGTCCTTGTCGGTCAAAATACCATTTTCATAAAGCTCAATGGCGAAGGCCATAACCTGGGGCGTTGTGTACCCATCCACTCCATATCCCTGAGCATCTCCAGCAATTTTAAAACCAAACTCCAGGTCATCTGTCATAGCCCCCATCACATAAGTAAGCTTCGAGTAGCATTTCATCATGTATTTGGAAAGTCCTAGTGATGGGTGCGCAATCACCGCCCCGCATTTCATCGGGCAGTTATAGCAACTTATAAGCCGCTCCACCGCTTTGTCCTGAATCTTCCTCCACTTCTTTGCGGTTTCCTTGGTCCAAAAATCCTTTCTCCGGTAGCGGGCATTTCCCCAGGAGAAACTGGTGGTGTGCCACTGCTCATCGTGGATGGCCATCTCCTGGGGTGAGCCAATCCCGGCTAAAATGGGCGGTACCCCCTTAATCGGGTTGTCTCGCCGGAATTGTATATATTGCAGCACCTCGTTGCAGAGCTCCATAAATTCATCCGGTCGAGCAATGTTAAGGTCCTTCTTCCCGCGAACAGCTATCGCCTTCAACCCTTTGTCTCCCATAACGGCGCCTATTCCGCCTCGGCTGGCACTGGACCTGCCCTGCTCGATGGAAGCAAAATAGACCCTGTTTTCACCGGCTAGACCAATAGTAGCCACCTGGGCTTTCGGCTCCTTCAGCTCCTGTCGAATAAGCTCTGCAGTTTCAAGAGAGCTTTTACCCTGCAGGTGAGAGGCATCACGTATTTCCACTTTGTCATCGTTTATCCACAAATAAACCAGATTGGGGGACTTGCCACGAATGATTACTTTGTCATAACCGGCAAATTTCAGCTCTGGTGCCCAAAATCCCCCCATTATTGAATATGCCATTAACAAAGTCTGGGGAGAAATGGTAGAAACAATGGTACGATTAGCTCCGGTGGCAGGTGTGCCCGCTAGAAGACCGGCGCTAAATATCAGTAGATTATCAGGAGAAAAGGGGTCAACTTCAGGGGGAACCCTATCCCATAATATCTTGGCGTTAGTACCTAGACCCCCCAGGTGAAGTTCAGTTAATCTTGGGTCACTTGCTTCCCTCTCGATGCTTCCTCGGGATAGATCAATTTCTAAATTGACCCCTGTCTCTGCATACCTCATTTTTTAGTCCCCGGTGGGTTACGCAGCTTCTAAATAGTGCTTTCAGTGATTTTTGTTAGCCAAGCTCAACAACATAGCACACTCAGGCTATTCCTGTCAAACCAAGCCAGCTAGAGATTGTTTAATAACATTCCTTTGTTATTCTGAGCCCTTCACTTGCGTGTCATTCTGAGCGATTCCTTTGTCACTCTGAGCCCTTCACTTGCGTGTCATTCTGAGCGAAGCGAAGAATCTCAGCGATTGAAGAATTTTGCCCAACTTTCAGTGAACAACATAGGCGAGGTGAGCGCAGGTCTGCGGCGTACAGTGAGGGACAAACCCGAAAGGCAGTCTCGAATTACCTAACTCTCAAAGGTCTTATCAAAATTAACAATATGGCTACGCTGGAAACCTTGCCGCTCGAAGAGGTCCTGCACCTCTTTGTTATCTTTTGGAATGAGGGCACGAACCGTGCCAATACCTTCGGTTTGGCAATGATACAGGACCGCCTGAACTAATTTGCGGCCAATGCCTTGCCCCTGATAATCAGGGTGAATAAATATAGCGTGAATAATGCACACTTCAGTAAGCGGTACCATTAGATACATCGACCGGTTGATTGAAAAGCCAATTATCTTACCATCAACCTCAGCTACAAAACTCAAGTCGGGCGGTGTCCCGGGGTCAGCGGCAGCTATGTCTTCATAACTGATAACATCGCGCCCCGGGCCTCTAATTATCCTATCAAGAGCTAGAACTTCATGAATGTCGCTACGTATCATGCGCCGAATATTTACTTTAGCTTCTTTCGCGTTGCTCATCTTAAACACCTCCGACGTTATCGTTGCCTAAAACAGTCCCTCCCCTATGGGGAGGTGGTGGCAGGTAACCCAGCATGCTGTGTGGGTGTATTATACCCCTTTCTCTAACTCTCTATCAAGACCTTATATCCCCCAAGGGTGGCTATGGGTGGTATAATCCAGAACAGACTTCATCCACTTGAAATCGGGAGAAGAGTCGAAAGAAGATGGGATTAGTGATGAGCTAGTCCCTTTGTTTATGCCCGATTCGTTTATTTGTTCTGGCTGGATGTGACATACATTTCTAGCATTCGGATCATATTATTCATATGATAATCTAGTCTCTGGTTCTCATATTCCTGGATTTCCTTCGTCATCTTATCAACAGAACCAGAACTTGTGCTGACTCCAGGGCGTCCTCTCGGTCTCATTTTACCACCGAAGTATTCCAGCATTTTTTGTGCTCGAAAAGTCTTCGAGTCTCTGACCGCAAGCCTCTCTGCAACCTGATACATCTGCTCATAAGATACGGGTATCTTGCCCTTGTCAAATGCCTTCTTCACACTAATAGGTATATTGAATTTTGCTATGTTGAAATCTGGTAGAATCATTTAAACGCTCCAAGATACTTAGTAAACTTCTTAACTTTCCTCAGATGCCACATTAGTGTTTAGATGATCTCGGATTGAGATTAAAGTCTGCTTGATCGGCTCTGGAGTCCTACCCTTACTGCCAATTTTGTCAGCGATTAAATAGCAAAATACATCAAATCTCATCCCTACTCCCTTGTCTGATACTAACTTCTGATATAATCTCCTTAGCATTGATTTCCCATCAAATTTGATAAAAGCGGTCTTATCTGAGATCATACCTTCAACCTGTTTAGTAGTTTTCTCAATCAGGGTAGTAAGCTCTTCACTTAACAGATGACTCTTCAAATGCTCAATACCTTTGTCACGTTCCTGTTCTAACTCTGATGTACTTATTCCTTTGAATTGAATATGGAATGGCGGGATTAGCTTTCCCAATCGTTTCTTAGTCTCGTCTTGTTTAATACCCCTACAGATTTCTAGTAACTCTTGTTCGACCTGATCCGCATTTGTTATTCCAGACTTTTCTTTATAGGGTTCAAGAACTTCATATATTGAAATCGGGTCTAGCAAAGCATTTTCTATTGTGCAATACTCCCACTTCTTAATTGCGGTGGAAGGCTCAATATCAATGTCCAAATCAGCGTCAACGATCGCACAGACAGGTAACCCAACTAGCCTTTCCGAAATAATTTGATTAAGTATAGTAGCAGCTTTCCCTACTTCCTGTTTGCCACCCATTGGAACGAATGTGAAGTCCTTTGCTCCACTCCACAAGAGTTCCAACAACCTTTGATCGCTTGGAGCACTTCTTAGCTCTTGTGGAGCTTTCCCTTCTATAAATACTATGGGCCTTCCCAAAGTCAGAATAGCAACATCTCCGCAAACATCCTTAAAAAGGTCAAGTTTCTCTTGATTTGAAATTACGCTTCGAAGTTGATTATTATCACCAGCCACATCTTTAGATACCAGGGAATAGAGTTCATCAGAGGCTGCCTCATTTATTATGATAGGAGAATGTGTAGCAATAATAAATTGGACATTATCTTCGTAGGCTCGCTTACGCATATATGTCAACATCCGTTTCTGAAGTTCGGGATGTATATGCAGGTCAGGCTCATCGAGGATCATTATTGTGTCTGGTGCTGATTCAAGGTCTACCTCTTGACCTCTTTTCATTCTGCGAATAATTTGGTTGATTTGTCGCTCAAGGAGAGGCATAAATAATGCTAGCACTTCTTTTTCTCCTGAGCTGAGATCATCTATGTCAATAGTGCCTTCTACCCCTTCAGCACAAACGAGGCACTTAACATTATTTCTATCACTCTGGTCAATACCTACAAATCTCAAGTGTGGAAGAAGTATACTTATCATCTCTTTAATAGGTGTATATACATCTGGTGCGTAGCCTTCTGGATACTTTAAGTTGTTCCTGTCAATTTCCGATACAATAGTGTTTTGGCGTCTTGTCTCTATTTGACCGAGTATGTATTTAATGAACCCTGGGGCTTCGTCTGTTGTATCGTAGCGCCTCTGACGATCTAGAATACCAATTCCCTCAAATGCAGGTAAAGAATCTAGAGTTAGTATATTGGAGTATTCTTGCTCTGGAGACTGCAACCACATACTCCTGATACTCCGCCTCCGCCAAGTTCTGTGCGGACCTGAATAGAGTATTTTCCCTGAACCTTTAACCTTTTCTCCTGATAATTTCCTTAGCTCATAGAGAAGCGTAGATTTTCCTACCCCGTTTCTTCCCGCAATTATCATTAGCTTCGGAACATTATCACACGAAGCCTTTCCAACAATTTTGGCATTTGATATATCAAATGATTGGATAGGCATAAGTCAAACCTCTATCCCAAGCATCATCCTGTCTCAAGTATATCATTTACTATGAGTAAAACAAATATTCGCCTATCTAGAGTGAGAGTAAGCTATTCTACAAAAGCATCACAAAGGTTCTATCCCTCGCAGTAGTGGGTGTCAATCACAGCAAGACAGAGCTTTCCAAGCCATTGACTACGCTTGGGCGATACAGTATGCTTAAGTTGTATAAGTAGGAGGTACAATTAAATGAGCCAGTGGCATTATCATGTAGAAAAATACAACTTTAGAGAGTTAGTAAAACCAGGGTATTTAAATTCTCTTGGAGAAGAGGGCTGGGAACTGGTTTGTTTGAAGAGACTATCAGGAACTGAGAAAGCAACTCAGATGCAATGGTTGGCAGTTTTTAAGAAGCAGCTTGTAGAAGAAGAAAGGTGACCATGATTTCAGTGTTACTGCCTTTCGTGTAGTCCAAGAAGCTATAGTACATCAATCTCCACATACTTGACTATCAAATCTTCAGATTTCAAGCCTGACTGGATTTTCTCTGTAAGCTAAACCTTAACCCTCCCCCCACTGATTTTTAGAAGTTCTATACTAGCAGTTTCTAAATAAGGAGAGTCATAATAAAAAAGCCCGTATAACATGAAACACAATTACTAGGAAAAAACTAACGGCCATGCTCAAATGCACAAATCTTAGTGTGGCCATCCGTGTGGCAAGTATCTGTTTTTTTCGCATGATGCCAGTCACCACGAGGGCGAGTAAGCTTACATACGCTACGATTCCGGTGCCAATCTCAGGAGGAAAAACTCTGCGAATTTGCGATCCAATGTGCAGCGAGACCACCATAAAGGCAACTATAAAGCCAATCTCATGTACTTTCATTAGCTTCTGGTAGATTTTGGGGTTTCTTTTTTTCAGAATTACAAAAATAGGAACATAGATAATGATAAAGCCCATTGACAACCACCCTAACCAATGATTCAACCAATATGGACCTAATTTGTAACCTAACGGTATTAAGCCTAGATAGCTCAAAACAGCAAGCACTAACCCGACTGCTACAGCGGCAAAGGACAGCCATATTGATAGATGTCTGTTTCTAGGTAGGGTTTGGGGTTGCAATGCCTGCTTCATTTTTCTTCACGCCTTTTGTTTTAAAATGATTGTTTATATTGTACATTAAAACTAAACACTGTCTGTGATAAAAATCTCCTATATTTCAATACCACTATAACTAAGAGATTCAAATAATTGGTGGATAGCAAGCCAAAAACAAAGACTATTCCATTCTAATTGAGATTTTACCCCTCTGGACAATTTCTATACAAGCCAACATCTTCGTGGCTAGGTGTAGGTAGCACCAATGCTCAGGGGCATACCCCCATACCAGTCCTGGGCAAGACTACATAAGACAATCTACGACTGTGAAATCAGGATCGCCTTACTCTTTACTTTCCGTTTCCTTTTCCGTTTCCCTGGCGTGTAAATAAATGCCAACTGCCCAGCCAAGCCAGCAACCCAAGCTGAATATCAAGCTGGTGATTGCCAATAGATACCAGGATGTCGGATAAAACCCAATAATAGTGCGAGTTGCGTCGCTAATAATTCCGACTATAGCGAATGCAACGCCGAGCCAGGTCGCAATACTGCCCATGATTCCCATGCGACCGCGATTGCGCTTGGTGAATTCAGGTCCCGTCCACATTTCCATCACGGTTATCACCCCCTTTACTGTTTATTTAAATAAGGATATAAACCCTATTTTCCGTACCCTTCCCGGGCGGCATGATAGGCTAGCAACCAGGCTGATAAGGCAAATACAATCAAGGCAATAGCTATTAAAAGCCAGTGGTCAGCTGATAATCCCAGCGTTCCACCGATAGCAGCGGCTATAATACCTAATAGAAGGCAAACGAGGGCAACCGAGTTCATAATCATTGAAACAGTTGCATGCCACTTAATGCCCATGCCGAATAGCAACTTCTTTACGTCCTTCGGGATTTCCGCCATCTTTATCACCTCCTTTCTTTCGTATTTAGGATTTCGGCAATCCTATCCATCTTGGCGTTCTCTCTATGTATTCTCGGTAAGCATCACCGTACTTCTCAAGGCACATCTGTTCCTCCGAGCCTGCATATATGAGGCTAAGAGCTGTGTATGCAATGGTTAGCAGCAGGAAAAGCCACGAAGCCGAGGCTATACCCACCCCGATGAACATTACTAACTGGGTGATGTACATGGGATGTCTGGAGTAGTGGTAAAGGCCTGTGGTTACTGGCTCCTTACCAAGCGGGGTAGTAACGAAGGACACTATAACTATGATGTAGGTAACTACGCCGACCAGGGCAATGGGAAGACCGACGTAAAACCATATCGTACCCAGCCGCAGCGGCAGGAAGATAGAGTACACGAAGGCAAGAATCCAGAGTATCCACTCAATATAATATACAGCCTTATGAACCTCGCCATATGATTTCATTGCGTCTTCTAGCAAATCTTTATGAATTTTCATAATTATGGGCATGGGCAAAAAATTGATAAGCATGAAAATCCAGGCATTCCAGACACCTATTTCAAAGACTGGTATAGCTAACATGATTTACTTCCAAAATATTCCTCGGTCAACATATACGTGTAGGCTGAGTGTAGTCCTCGGTGAGTTTATTGTCAATAGGCACCTGGTCACCGGCTCAGAGAAATACCACCTTAGAGGACAAGGTAATTCAAATGCCGAACCCTGAACTTGAAATAATGATTAAAGAGTTTCGAGGAATGGGTTACCTGTATCAAGAAGTGATATGACCGTCCCTCGCCGCATGTTCACAGTCCTGCGTAGTCACGTCAAACCTCTATGAGCAGTAATCGACTGGAATAGAAATGGTAGCCATCCCATGGCTTGGTTTCAATCAAAAAAGTCTCTTTTTAGCTGCAACTGCGGCCAGGGGAGCTATCGCTATCCACAGTGTAATGTTTATCAGCATGGATGTGACGTAGTTAATATCCACACTGATGCCAAGCCTCGTAGCAATGACATCCCAGAGAAGCATGAGGAAGAACGAACTCAAGAAGAAACCCGGTATCGCCGCCAATATTCTGAAGTAACCCATTGTAGCCCTCCTTTGTTTTATTCTTGTAGCACAGACTCAATTGCTTGATAAGCCTGGGAGAGAATCTGGCGAATCTGCTCTGCTTTATCAGCATCCAGGCTGCGAAAGCTGCTACCAAGCAAATTTTCGAGCGCATGATATTCCCTCATTACCATGATCATCTTGCCAATATTCTTAAAACTCCACTTATGTTTCATCTGCCTTCTCACGCCGTCGGCGATATTACTCTGATTCTCCAGAAACTTGAGACCTTCTTCCGTAATCGAGTAAACCCTTTTGCCTTCCTGCTCAGTGGAACTGGCATATCCCATTTCTTCCAGCATCTGGAGAGTAGGATAGATAACTCCGGGGCTCGGCTTATAAAAACCGTAGGAAAGTTCCTCAAGCTCTCGAATGATGTCGTAACCGTGTCTTGGCTTATCCTTCAACAGGTCTAATATTATGTATTTGAGGTCACCTTTCTGAAATGAGGTCCCTCTCCGTGAACTTCGAAAAAATCGTTCTTCGTGAAACATCCGGTCTCTAAACATTTAAACCTCCTTTTCGCCCCATTAATATGGCATAAATAATATCTAGATATATCTAGATATTATTATACACCCTATCCCTGTTTTGTCAAGAGGTACTTAAACAAGGAGGTGATATACCTTAAAGAAAAATTGTAATCCGATTATCAATGGTGGGCCTTGGGGGACAGTTCCCAAACTTTTATTTGAGAAGAAGCAACTTATTCCGGCATTGCAAAAGTTGATTACTTACCATTTTGCTTGAGCAGATACAACTATAAGCCTATAATAGCGGTAATGTTAAAGAAACTGACCAACAAGGTCACTGTTGACAGACTGATTATCTTCTCGCTCATTCTCTACATCCCTTTTCATGTCCTAGAGGAAGGCGCATTTGGGTTTCCCGCTTGGGCTGAACAATATTGGCGTATACCTCAATATACTTTTGAGAAATGGGTAGTCCATAACTTCTTCTTTGCTGGAGCGCTTCTTATAGGCTATCTTATTTATCGTATTAATAAAAAGCGTTTCCTCATTTTCGGAATCGGCATAGTTTGCTGGGGATTAATGAATACTATTAACCATATCGGCTGTAGTCTGGTATTCATTAAATATGAGCCAGGAATCTTGACCAGTCTTCTCTGGATTCCCATTTTTTCCATGATGATTAAATCTCTACGCGACGATAATAAGCTCAATCGGAAAATATTAACAGCATCGTTCTTACTAGCCGGGGCTTTATACTGGGGAATACCTATTACCTTATTCATTCATCTTGGATTAGGTTAATAATTAAGGATAGGTTATTCACACCAATCGAGGAATAGCAGCTCGCAGTTTGTTCAATAGATCCAGAGGCCTTCAGATAATATCAGCTAAAGGTTAATATAATTACCTATGGTGGGCCACAGCGTACAATAGCAAGAACTTTCACGCTTGCCTTTGCCTTGACCTTTTAGAAATTATAGCCAGAGACTGCTTGGAGGTCAAATTGTCAGGATTCCAGTCAAAAAGTCAAAAGTACAGTCAAGTGGTCGGTCAATTAGTCAGTCAAATAGTCAGATGACGGAAAATTTCTGGAGAATAGGAGGCTCACAATGAGAGAAATATCAAGAGCAAAAAAGGTGGAAGTAGCAGAGTATTACATCTTAGGCTATCCCTATAGTGACATAGAGAATCGGTCGGGCGTGTCGCATGGCAGCGTCGTGAATATCGTTAAGGAACTGGAAGAGGGCAAACTAACCATACCGGGTACTTCATTTGACCAAGTAAACGACCTTCGTCAATTGTCTTTTGAGCTCAAAAAGAAAGGGCTGGAACCATCTCAGGCGCTGCTCGGGCTCTTATTATTTGATAGGCTCCGAGTCTTGGAAATAACACCGGAATTGGTGGACAAGTGGTCAGAACTAGCCAAGAAATTTCCTCCCGTTGACTTCCCATCCAAGGATTTCCTTGAAGCGGCATTAAGACTTGACGAGCTAGAAAAAAGCGAAGGTAAACCTTTTGCCACACTAGCTGTGGAGTATGAGAGGCTAGAAGAGGGTGTAGCTAGGCTTAAGTCGGAAACGGACTCTCTCGCTAAGAATAAGGAAGAGCTCGTGAAAAGGGCAGAGCCAGTGCGCTCAGAACTCGAATCGCTGGAAAGAACCAAAAACAAGCTCGAGAACGCTATTGAGATACAAACCGGAAAGTTAAATGCGCTGGAGTCAAAGACAAAGGAAACCGAGGAAGAAAGGTCCCGATTGAGCAAGGAAACAAGAGACCTTCAAAGAAGAAAAACGAAGCTCTCCTCAGAAGTCAGTGGCAGAGAGGAGTCACTAAGAAGGCTCAATGACATTGGCTTGTCGGACGAAGACCTTTTGCGCATCACAAACTTCATCGAAAGAACCAGCAAGAACGAAGGTATCAGCGGTAACGAACTTAAGAAGAAGTTCCTTTCCGCATTAGACCTATTTGAAGATATAAGTGGTCTTGAAAATCGACGAAAAGCGGAGATTCAACAACTAAGTGAACTCACCAAAAAGGAATCTATTCTAAGCGGTGAAATTGCTGAGCTGAATAAGAAGAAGGGACTTTTAGAGGGTGAAATTGTCGCTATTGTTTCCTCAACATCACAAAAAGTAAGAGCCGTGGGAGAAGATGCTGCTTCACAAATGCAGCAACACGTAGCCGCTATTAAGGATCAGCTCAATACTTTGTTAGCAGATGCCTTAAAAGCAGGGGAGGCTATAGGTGAGATGAGGCAAGTATTAAAAAGAGGCGAAGAGTCGGAAAAGACTTTGAGTAACTTCATCGAAGAAGTGCAAAGCAGACTTGGGAGAAACTGATGTCAGATAATAAGTGGGCCAAGACCATAGCCGATTTGAAAAAAGAACTGGCTTACATTGAAATTAGCTCCCAAGGTGTTAGCAGACGCTTTGAAATCCTACAACGAGAAGCTGAGGTCTTGAAGATAGAGTTTCTGAAATATTCTCTGGAAAAACAGAGAGAGGCTGTAGCGCGTCAAAGAGGATTCGCCTTGCTTATCAGGGACAGACAAAAGATAGGAACTGGCTTGGCCGTGACTACCGGCGCGTTAATTCTTGGAGGATTAATGGCCAAAGACAAGGATGCTGCTTTGAGCGCCGGGCTGTCAGGTTTCAACGGTGTGCTGCAGGGATTCGGAGAAACAGGCTGGGCGGTGTCATTAGACAAGAAACTGGTGATCGTACCCTACAATGCTATTCCGGCGAAAGGAACATGGGTTACATTCGAGAGCTTGATCGCTGCTATCCATGACTTGAAAACGGAAGCTTTACAAGGAAAACGACTCGGAACTCTTGATAACATCATTCAAAGACTTCAGCAGTCAAAAGGGAAGCTAATCTATATCGCTCTGCCCAATTGAAATTCAACAAAATGATGGCTCGTGTCATTAGGTAACAAAACAGGCTAATGTGCAATTTCACCCTCAGGTATACTGTGCACCTCTGCCTCGCCGCCTCGTCGCCCATGTCGCCAGTGCCACCACTGAAACCAGCACCAACAAGCCTATTACGGCTGCCTTCTTGGTCGGAGCAAGCTCTTCCTCTCGCTGTCATTGCGAGGAGCGAGATTCCTCGCTTACGCTTCGGAACAGGCTCCGCAATCCTGGTGGGGTGAGTGAGGGTGGAGATTGACGCGCACCTTTCAGGTGCTCGCAATGACAAGAATGGAAGGTGGCTCGCAACGACAATATAACCGTACCTCCGCCCTCATGGGCGGAGGTACGGGCGAGAGTTCAATTCAACGTCCAGTCGACGATATCGCACTGCCCGTCGTCGTTCCATCCCACAGCGACCACGGTGCCGTCGTCCTTAAGCCCCACCGTGTGATAGCCGCCTGCGGAGACCTGGGTGATGTCCGTCCAGCCTCCGACATCACACTGCCCGTACTCGTTCCATCCCACAGCGACCACGGTGCCGTCCTCCTTAAGCCCCACCGTGTGATAGCCGCCTGCGGAGACCTGCGTGATGTCCGTCCAGCCTCCGACATTACACTGCCCGTCGTCATTCCATCCCACAGCGACCACGGTGCCGTCCTCCTTAAGCCCCACCGTGTGCCCCCCGCCTGCGGAGACCTGCGTGATGTCCGTCCAGCCTCCGACATTACGCTGCCCGTACTCGTTCTTTCCCACAGCGACCACAGTGCCGTCCTCCTTAAGCCCCACCGTGAACCTAAAGCCTGCGGCGACCTGGTCGATGCCTGTCCAGTCGCCGACATCGCACTGCCCATCGTCGTTCCATCCCACAGCGACCACGGTGCCGTCGTCCTTAAGCCCCACCGTGTGAACCCCCCAGCCTGCGGTGACCTGGACTATGCCTGTCCAGCCCCCGACAGCGCACTCCCCGTAGGCGTTGTCTCCCACGGCGACCACGGTGCCGTCGTCCTTAAGCCCCACCGTATGCCAGCCGTCTGCGGCGACCTGGGTGATGTCCGTCCAGCCGCCGACATTGCACTGCCCGTAGGTGTTGTTTCCCACGGCGACCGCGGTGCCGTCGGACTTAAGCCCCACCGTGTGCCAGCTGCCTGCGGCGACCATGTATGGAGCAAAGTTGGCGGTGATTGTGTAGTCACCGTTCATGGTGATGGTGGTGGTGGCATTATTAACAGCGGCAATGGTGCCGACGTCGCCAGTCCAGTTGACAAACTGGTATCCCTCCTCAGCCTCAGCCACCAGGTTGACCACTGTTCCCTCATCATAGGTAAAAGTCCCATCTCCAGGGGTGGTTACCGACCCTCCATTGGTACTGGCGATAGTGAGGTTATAAGAAGGAGCAGGCGAACCACAGCCTACCATCCCCCCAATTAAGGCTACCGCAATCAAAAAGATGCTAACTCTTGCCACGTAATGGTGTCTCCTCGAATTAAGTATTATCTTCACACTTCACCTCCTTCTTAACAGTTTACTTTCCCCAAAATCCTTATCCTTCGACAGAGCTTCAGCGGGAGCTCAGCGGAACGCTCCGGACAGGCTTTTATTCCTTTCTCTTCAAGGAAAAGGGATTGCCTCGGCTATACCTGGCAATGGCCTTGGGTTGCAAAGAAGGTGGTAGATTCTACCGTGGCAAGGAAAAAGAGCCCAGGTCACATGTCTACATGTGCTCGACTGAGCATCGTGGGAACTACCACAACCTTCTGACGCACACACTTGACCACCGACCTTGATATTAGTACTTAAAATACTATTTCTTACAGAGGCTATTTTAGTATTGTACCCCTATCTAGGAAATTGTCAATAGTTCTTTGTGCGGCGTCCAAGACATACTATAGAATTAAGGAGCAACAATACGCTATTTTGTTACCTACGCACAAACATCGGGATGTTTACCCTTCCATGCGTACGTTAGGTGTCAGGATTAATTAAATAGTTCGTGCAAGACGTTTGACTTGCTTTGTAATATTACTGAGAAACGCTTGTAAATAAACAGCATTTTATATAATATAAGCGGTCAAAATGAGCAAAGTTTCCCTAAAATAATGAGGAGGATCTGAATATGGCGACAAATTATGAATCGGGAAATACACTTTTGAGATTGTGGTTCCTGATGCACCGAGACGTGGGTCTGCTTAGACGCTGTGAGGACCAAATGTATGGTGAAAAAGGGCTTACCACGGAGCAGTTCTCAGTGCTTGTGGCCATAAAATACCTCCGTGAGTCTGTAAGGATAAGTGACGTAGCCTGGTGGATAGGACGTACCCCGAACAGCGCCAGTATGATAATTGACCGCATGGTCAAAGCTGGTCTGGTCAGAAGGGTAAGAGACAGGAAAGACCGCAGGACAGTATTTGTGACTATGACCAGCAAGGCGGAGAACGCCCTTAAGCTGGCAATTCCGGCGGGCTGGGAGTTTATCCAGAAAATCATGTCGCCACTGTCAGAGGCGAACAGGCATACCTTTGAGAGGCTGCTTGAGACACTAAGATACGAGGCATTGAACTATCTCAATCCCGGAGAAGATATAGAGGTAAAGGTGGTAAAGGATGACAAGAGCCATCTCAATATGATGGAACGGCTGTTTCGGGACTCTGTGCGCTCCAGTGTTCAAGCTAAACGTTAGGATGGTAAAAAGGGAAAGTTAACACGATGAGGAGAATTACCATCACCTATGCTAGCTGGCATAGAGCAGATCATGAGAGTCCACAGTAATATCGATAGAAGGAAATATGCTCCCCGTTTCAACGCAGAGGTAACGCCTTAGCTACAACAAAAGACCGCTTGGATTTTAAACAGCGCACCAAAGTCAGTATTGTGAAATCCGCTTCCGAAGATTAGATCTTTCACTATGAGATTCTGGTCGCATAATACCTGATTTGTAGTAGGCTTAATTGGTATGGTGTCCCTGGAATTTGCTCCTCACGTGAACGCCTTTGATATCTACTTCAATCCAACATTTCGTCAAAATGTGACATTGAACGAGACCACGGACGTGTCCCATTCCATGTGTACGTTACTCTACAGCTAATTCAAATAGACCTAACGGCTAAAGCACCGCCTTACGCGTAGTAGTCTTGGGAAAAAGATGTTCAGCATACTACGTCCAGTTTAGTAGTTTTAGCCAACATCTCTGTCCAGCCACCTGCAGCAACTTAGCTCATAAGAATCCAGTCGCCGAAATCGCACTGCCCGTCGTCGTTATTTCCCACGGCGACCACGGTACCATCGGACTTAAGGCCCACCGTGTGACCATCGCCTGCGGCGACTTGGATGATGCCCGTCCAGCCGCCGACGTTGCATTCTCCTTCATAGTTGGCTCCGACAGCGACCACGGTGCCGTCGGACTTAAGCCCCACGGTGTGATAGAAGCCTGCGTCGACCTGGATGATATCCGTCCAAGGGCTGACCTCGCACTGCCCTTCATTGTTCAATCCCACGGCGACTACGGTGCCGTCGGACTTAAGCCCCACGGTGTGATAGCTGCCTGCATCGACCTGGATGATGTCTGTCCAGCCGCCGACATTCAGTTGTCCGTCATCGCGTTGATCGTGGCTGCTGCATCCCACGGCAACCACAGTGCCGTCGGACTTAAGCCCCACCGTGTGCCACATGCCTGTGTCGACCTGAGTAATGTTCGCCCACCCGCGAACGTTGCACTGGCCCTCGGAGTTGCCTCCCGCGGCGAGTACGGTGCCATCAGACCTAACCCCCACAGTATGATGGTCGCCTGCTGCGACCTGGATGATATCCCTCCAGCCGCCGACATTGCACTGCCCATCCTGGTTGTCTCCCGCGGATACCACACTGTGATCGGATTTAAGCCCCACCATGTGACCAAAGATATATGTACTTGAGTCCACTTGGATGATGTCGCTCCAGCCGCCGACGTCTTGGATGATGTCTCTCTCTCCCGAGCCCTCGATGTCAAACTCCCAGTAGTAGCTGTATCCCACGCCAACCACGTTTCCCCAATCCCTGAGCCCTACCGTGTCATCGCCGCCTGCTGCGACGTGGGCGATGTCCCTCCAGCCGCCGACATCACACTGCCCGTAGTAGTTGTACCCGACACCGACAACGGTACCGTCCCCCTTAAACCCCACTGTGTGAGAGGCGCCCGCGGCGACTTGGGTAATGTTCGTCCAACTCTGGCTGCCGACATCGCATTGCCCATCATCATTGTTACCCACCGCGATCACAGTGCCGTCTGCCTTAAGCCCCACTGTGTGAGAGCTCCCGGCGGCGATTTTGGTGATGCCCCTCCAACTCCCAACATCGCACTGCCCGTGGTCATTGTCTCCCACAGCGATCACGGTGCCGTCTAGCTTAAGCCCTACTGTAAAAGCTCTGCCTGCCACAATCTGCCTGATGTCTGTCCAGTTGCTGACATCACACTGCCCATATTCATTGTCTCCCACGGCGACCACAATCCCGCCGGACCTAAGCGCCACCGTGTGATCGGCACCTGCAGCCACTTGTGTGATGCTCCTCCAGCTACCCACGTTGCACTGCCCATGGGAGTTGTCTCCCGCGGTGACCACGGTGCCATCGAGTGTAAGCCCCACTGTGTGACTACCGCCCGCCGCAGTCTGGTCGATGCCCCTCCAGTCGCCGACATTGCACTGCCCGTGGGAGTTGTCTCCCGCGGCTATCACGGTGCCATCAGGCTTAAGCCCCACTGTGTGACTGCCGCCCGCCGCAGTCTGGTCGATGCCCCTCCAATCGACGACATTGCATTGCCCGTAGGAATTATCTCCCAGGGCGAACACTCTCCCGTTATCCTTAAGTCCTATTGTGTGCAAGCCTCCCGCCGCTATCATGGGGGTGCATTCGGGCTCAAAGTGAGCCGTTATAGAGCAGTCGCGGCCCAGCATGATCCAGGTTATGGGAGCGTCGACGTCGTCAGGGGAACCCCCATTGCTAGTCCACTCGACAAAGCGGTAACCTTTCTCAGCCTCGGCTACCAGCTGTGCCGACGGACAACATTGCAGAGCAGTATAGGTAAAAGGCCCCTCTCCAGGGACGGTTACAGACCCTCCAGCGGTACTGTCGATAGTGAGTGTCAGTCTATAAGGAAACATAATACAGCCTGTCATCCCGGCAATTAAGGCTACCGCAATGAGAAGGGTGCTAACTCTAGCTACACAATCACGTCTCCTCCAATCGAGTATCAGCTTCATACCCCCATATTCCCCCTAGAATACCTATCAGAATATTGTATGAAATGATTGTTAAATTCTGATTAAGACGAGTATCAATAGTCGTTGCGCCGTTTCCAACACACACTTAGAGTCAAGAAGTCACCACTGCACGAGGATCGGGGTAAACACGTGGATATGAGAGCTTCAGTTGCACAAAAAGCCAGATTGTTCAGCCGACTGGGAGGTAGTTCTCAATAACATAAATAGGGGCCACATCGAGTGGCCCCTATTTATGTTTCTTGAAGTTTAGGATTTACCTATTCGGAAGACTTTGGTTCCGCAACGTGGACAAACACCCTGAGTAGCAGGACGCTTGTTCTTCATTGTGATAGCTCTCGGATTCTTGATCTCAACCTTCTTTTTGCACTTCATGCAATATGCCTGCATTTTCACCTCCGCGTTTGTAAGATTCTGAGCAGAGAGTATCACGTAGCGCATTACTAGTCAATAGGTTTTCTAAACATTTCATCGTTTTGTTGCCTGCGAAATATTCCACTAGATATCGCCCCCATCCTGCCTTCCATCCTCCATCCTACATCATCTTCCATACTGTAATAATACAAATGTGCATGGAGGATAGAGGATGGAGGATACTTCATGTGCTTTAGCTTTGTTCTCCACGTGGCTTTCAAGGTAAGTCGAAGTAATAGTTATGGAGGATGAAGGATAGAGGATAGAGGATGGAGGATGGATGAGAATAACAAGGTCAATGAATGGGGGATGAGCATAAAGAACACGAGATGCGGTTTCTACTCAAGAGCAGCATCCAGTTGAACGATCATGACTTTTGTGCAATTCCCCGAATTGTATAAAAACTCAGTTTGTTCAGTTCCTCTCGATACTCAATCCTGAGAATATCATCATCACAACGAAGCAGAGTAAGACGTGCCTCTTCGATAACGGCTTGCATGAGAACTGCCAATGCCCCCTTGTCGTTCGTCATGGCAAGCAGACGAATTCTCCCAGATTGCCAATCGGGATATTGTGGAACTAGATGTGTTGTACTCATTTAGCATATCCTCTCCTAGGAGAGATGTGAAAGGGGCGAAAGTAAACAAAAAGCGGCGACTTGCGGAAGTCACCGCCCATGATTCCCTACGCTCGGATTGAGCCTTTAAGAGAGGCTGATGGAGTAATCACTAGTATCGCACTCATACGCTATCACTTATCATCCATCGTTTATCATCCATAGTCCATAGTCCATCGTCCATAGTCCATCGTCCATAGTCCATCGTCCATAGTCCATCGTCCATAGTCCATAACTACTACTTCAAGCTAACCTGAGAGCCACGTACAGAATGAAGCTAGAGCAGAAGAAGTGTCGTCCATCGTCCATAGTCCATGCGTATTTGTATTATTACAGTATGGACGATAAGATGACGATGGACGATGGATGACAGGGCGGAGGTCAATCTCTAGCGGAATATTTCGCAGGCAACAATACGATGAATTGTGATGCAATTCTATTGGTAATGCTAACTGCGAACACTGAGACAGCATACTGGATTACTTACTCAGCTTCTGGAACCATGTATTGGAACATGGAGTTGGAAGTACGAAGTTACAGATTACAACTTATCAGCTACGAGTTCTAAGTTCCAGTTCCAACTGCCAACTTCTGAGTTGTAGCTTGCTTATAGCTTCTAGTTTACAGTTGGAACTGGAACTAGAACTGGAACCTAGAACCAACTCGAGTGGATACTAAACCGGATACAAGTGGAAACTGAAGCGGAATTATGAAGTACATCTTGAAGGCACAATCTGGCTATTTGTTAACTGAAAAATTTCTTTTGACATTATTCGGTCATCGACTTAGACTTTATGCAAGAGCTGCTTGGATGGTGGGATAGGAAATTAGAATGAGAAAGATAATTGTGCAGGAGCTTCTAAGAGCCGGATGTGTCTTCATACTTTTGATGTGGATCCTTGGGAACCTTAAGAACTCGGGTGTGCTTGCTGTCTCTACCTCAAGTTTGTTTGCCGCGAGTGGTGGAGTCTCAGCGGCTGTGTTTTCAGTTTTGGTCGTGCTGAGGAGGAGAACCGGAAAGGAATTTATGCTCAAGCGTGGGCGCTATTTGCTGATCTTGCTGTTGGTGGGCGGTGTGCCCGTGTTTATTTGGCTTATGCTGGAGGGAGAAATAACTCGAGCTGTCCTTCTTCTAATTGGAATGCTAGTCGTAGGCCTGTCGTTCTTCATCTTCAGGAAAAAGCTTCAGGAAAAAGCCGGGCTGAAATGGTAGAAAAATCGCCCGAAATTGCTCTGAAAACCTCTTCGTAAGCTTCGGGTAAAAACCTTCACGTCCCGATAAATACGGCCATGGGTGTGCTTACATGATAGCACGTGCTATTAATAGGTGCACATTCTGACGAAATGTGACCCCTAACCACAAGTACCTAAAACAATGATACACTCTAAAAGGATTATGTTTTATTGACAAGCTATGATGGGTGTATAATTGACCTAGTTACCAAGAATCCTTTTTGAGTCTTCTGGATCTTTACTTGAATTAGTAAATAGGAGTGGAAGTACAGTCTACATGAGTAAATCGAAGAGTGCAAAACGTGGACAGTTTGGTCTGGGGGGCCCGCTTTTTGGGACTCCCTTAGGTGAAATAGAGAAGCGGGAGCCCACAACTGGATCAGATTTGTTTATAGTAGACAATAGCGATTCCGATTGGAAGGTGATGCGATATCTACTTGAATGGGCTGATATTGCTCACTCTTTTGACATTGCTACGGGCTTTTTTGAAATAGGAGCACTACTCGCTTTAGACGGGCAATGGCAAAAGCTAGACAACTTGCGGATTCTCATGGGAGATACAACATCGAAGAGGACAAGAAATGCTCTGCTTGAAGGTATCAATCAGGTTCTTAACGCCAGCATTGAAAAGGAGAAGGAGATCAACGATTTTCTCCACGGAGTGCCTGCTATAGTACAGGCTATTGCCAGCAAACAAATTCAATGTAAGGTCTATACCAAAGAGAAGTTTCATGCTAAAGCATATATTACCCATGCTAAGCAAGCAGTAGTAGGATCTTCTGCTCTGGTAGGTTCAAGTAATTTTACCACACCTGGATTGACGACTAATGTTGAGTTAAACGTCCAACTACGCCGTGAGGTCGAGATTCTTCAAGACTGGTATGAACGGCACTGGAAGGCAGCGGAGGAAATCAGTAACGAAATCCTTAAAGCCATTGAGCGCCATATTCGTGAATATTCACCTTTAGAAGTATATGCGAAATCACTTCAGGAGTTCTTCCGTGGCCATGAAATTACTGCGGGGGAATGGGAAAAGACAGGGTCGCAACTCTATCCGCGTCTAGACCAGTATCAAAAAGAAGGTTATCAGGTGCTTCTTAAGATCGCAAATCAATATGGAGGTGCTTTCCTTTGTGACGGTGTAGGTTTGGGCAAAACTCTCATCGGTCTTATGTTGATTGAACGTTTCGTGATGTATGATCGCAAGCGTGTGGCACTCATTGTGCCGAAAGCAGCACGCAAACCCGTGTGGGAGAAGCACATTGAAAGATACACACCCGACCTTGGTATCGTCCAGGATTTCAGTAACCTGAGTATTTTTAACCATACAGATTTACTTAGAGGGGGTGAATTCTCTGAGCGTCTCAAGAGGATCAAAGAACTCGCTGATGTCATTATTATAGATGAGGCTCATCACTTCCGAAATCCCGGTGTTATTGGAAAGTCCCGTTATTGGCAGTTATACGATATCTGTAAAGGTAAAACGGTTTTCTTCCTCACGGCTACACCCGTAAATAACAGTCTTCGTGATCTTCAGCATATGATGGAACTTTTCACACAGAGAGAATCTGGCTATTTTAGAACCGCCCCCCTGGGAATCCATTCTCTACCAGGTCATTTTTTAAAGCTGGAGAAGGATCTTGAGCAGATTATTCTTACCAAGGTAGACAAAGATGATATTCTATCAGCGACCAACCAGACCGAAGCGGAAAAAGTGCTCTTTAACGATAATCTTTTCCAAACGCTTGTAGTTCAGCGGAGCCGAGCTTATGTGAAGAAGAGCCAAGAACAGCATGGTGGCTCAAGTGTTATTTTCCCTAAACGAGAAGACCCGAAGGTGGTAGACTATTCCATTAAGAAGACCTACGGTAACCTTCTCAACATGATAGAGGCAGCATTTGCAAAGGAAAAACCGTTGTTCTCACTGGCAATGTATTATCCCTTGTACTATTACAAGGGACCTGACACAACTATTGACCCCTTCGAAGAAAACCGGCAGAAGCAACTCGTCCGCCTTATTCGGATATTGTTCCTTAAACGGTTTGAAAGTTCGGCTCAAGCTTTTGAGATGTCTTGCCACGAACTCCTCCTTAAGATGCTAACTTTTATCACCAAGCATGTAAGGAACAATGGAGAAAAGAGAAGGCTCGAACGTTGGAAGGCTCAAAATGATGAGCTCATTGCTTATGTACAAGCCAAGCAGTCAGAACTTTTCCCAGACAAGCTCGATGAGGAGAATGAAGATATTATTACTGCTGAGATGCTGGGGGATATTGAAGAATTGTCTCGTGATGATTATAAAGTCGAGGAAATACTCGAAGAGACTTACCTGGACTTGAACGAGGTCGTAGACTTCATTTCCGAGCTAAAAAAGTTCAGGGCTATACACGATGATAAGCTAAAGGCGTTAGTCAAACTACTGAAAACAGATCCGGTGCTCAAGGAACATAAGGTTATTATCTTTACAGAGTTCATGACAACGGCACATTATCTGAAGAAAGAATTGGAGAATGCTGGTATACTCGGCTTAGACGAAGTAGACAGTTCCGATAAGCGTGACCGGGGTGATGTTATTACGCAATTCGCTCCGTATTACAATGGAATTTCAAGCAAGGAATTAGCCAATAAGAGAAAGAAGGAGACCCGCGTTCTTATATCAACAGATGTGTTGTCTGAAGGCTTGAACCTGCAAGATGCTACTCGTTTAATTAATTATGATCTACACTGGAACCCAGTTCGCCTGATGCAGAGGATTGGCCGTGTTGACCGTCGTTTGGATCCTCACATTGAACAGATTATTCTAGCTGATCATCCAGAGCAAAAGACAATACGTGGTAGTGTAGCTTACTGGAATTTCCTTCCGCCGGAAGAGCTCGAGGTATTACTGAGGCTATATAGTAAAGTGTCTCACAAAACCTTGCGCATTTCGAAGGTATTCGGTATAGAAGGAAAGAAATTGCTCACACCGCGGGATGACTTCGATGCTCTAAAGGACTTTTTACACCAGTATGAGGGGGCCCCGACCACGGTTGAAGAGATGAGATTGGAATTCCAAAAACTGTTACAAGATAATCCAGAGTTAGAGGAGCGCTTAAATGTGCTTCCCGGACGCGTTTTTAGTGGTAAGCAACACCCATCGCCAGATGCCAAGGCTGTGTTTTTCTGCTATTCCTTACCCGCACCCCAGATAGGAACTGATAAGCTCGATGAGGAGATAAAGTGGACAGAGGAAGCAGGGTATACCCAGTGGTATCTATACGATATAGCTAGCGAAAAGACTGCTGAGGGACCGGAAGAGATTATTAGTCTAATCCGCAGTACTTCTCAAACTCCCCGCTACCGCTCTCTTTCTGATGAAACCCTTTCCGAAATCCGCCAGAAAATGGAGAATCACATTAAGAACTCCTATTTCAAAAAAGTTCAAGCGCCAATAGGTATTAAAGCTACGTTAAAAGCCTGGATGGAGCTTTCTTAAACGGAGGACTGGCATGTTAGACCAGGAAAGAGAAAAACTCCGAGCCATTAAAACATTTCCTTCTCTGGTCAAATATCTGCGTGACGAGCTAGACTGGCCCATCGAGACGGACGATTTTAATGAGATCGTATTTGACTATGACGCAGAAGAGTTAGGGATAGATCCCGAAACTGCGGTCAAAATAGATGAGATCAAGCAACTTCGCCCGTTAGTTACCAATCAACCCTGGGGTATCTTTTTCATCAAGTTTGAACCCAAAAAGCTACCTGTAGTTGTTCTACGCCGCATATTAAGCCGGCTTGTCTTCAAGAAAAGAGCTTCAGCCAACAAATCGGAACACGCGTCCTGGAACCTAGATGATTTGCTTTTTATCTCTAACTACGGAGAGGATGAACAGCGACAGATAACGTTTGCACACTTTTCTCAAGATAAAGAAAGAGGTGATCTACCTACACTTAAAGTACTGGGTTGGGATGATGCTGATACTGCCCTTCACCTCGACTACTGTCATCAGGAACTAAAAGGGAAACTCCACTGGCCCGATGATGAACATAACTTGAAAGATTGGTGCGAGAAATGGTCATCCGCCTTCATCCTGCGCCATCGGGAGGTAATTACCACATCAAAAGACTTGGCTTCACGTCTGGCCGACCTCGCTAAACGTATTCGAAGCCGTGCTAATAGAGTACTTGCTATTGAAACTGAACGAGGCCATCTTCGCAAGTTATACAAGTCATTTCAGGAAGGTCTCATCCATGACCTTAGCGAAGATGATTTCGCCGATATGTATGCTCAGACTATTGCCTATGGGCTACTGGCTGCCCGCGTTTCACGTCCAATGGGCGTCACCGCAGACAATGTTGCCGATATGATTCCCATAACGAATCCTTTCCTTAAGGATATGCTAGGTACCTTTCTTACAGCCGGAGGGCGAAAAGTGGCTATAGACTTTGATGAGCTTGGCGTACAGGAGGTGGTTGAGCTACTAAACAGCCCCGATACACATATGGATGCCATACTCCGTGACTTTGGAAATCGTACTCAGCAGGAAGACCCAGTCATACATTTTTATGAGCTCTTCTTATCTGAGTATGATAAAAAGAAGAAAGTCCAAAGGGGTATATTTTATACTCCTCAACCAGTCGTTTCATACATAGTACGCAGTGTCCACGAACTCTTACAAAATGAATTTGGGCTTGAAGATGGTTTAGCGGCTATTACAAACTGGGGTGAGATGGTAAAGAGAAATCCCGATATGACTATACCCGAAGGCGTATCACCTGATGAACCCTTTGTCCAGATACTGGACCCTGCCACCGGGACTGCTACGTTCCTTGTGGAAGTTATTGACATTATTCATAAGACGATGAGAGCCAAGTGGATAAAACAAGGCCACATGGCTTTGGAAACCCAGAGTCTCTGGAATGAATATGTCCCTAAACACATTCTCCCAAGATTGTATGGCTTTGAACTCATGATGGCTCCCTATGCTATTGCCCACATGAAACTCGGGCTGAAACTCTACGAGACTGGCTATACATTCAATGCGGATGAACGCGTCCATGTTTATCTCACCAATAGCCTTGAGCCAGCTACTGACACCATTCCGCAGCGCGTTTTCGAACAATGGGCGCCAGCACTTGCCCATGAGGCTAAAGCCGTTAATGAGGTTAAACGAAATAAGCGATTTACCATTGTTATAGGCAATCCCCCTTATTCCTTTAGGTCTACTAATAAGTCTGACTTCATAATGAGGTTAATAGATGATTACAGAAAGGGCTTGAAGGAAAAAAAGCCACAGTTAAATGACGACTACGTAAAATTTTTACGATTTTGCCAATACTTATTTTCGACTGAGAATTTCGCGATTTTGGGGATGATAACGAACAACTCATATCTATATGGCGTTACTCACAGCAAAATGCGAGAAAGTATTTGTTCAACTTTTTCCGAAATATATATTCTCGACCTCGGGGGAGATATCAAGTTTCAAACTCAGAATTCGATTGATGAGAATGTATTCGACATTCAACAAGGAGTCTGTATTGGAATTTTGATAAAAATCCCTAAGCATTCACTTCAAATAAGATACAGTAGCTTATCAGGTACGCGAAATCATAAATATCGGGCATTGGATACTTACTCAATAGGTAACACGGTATTCGATTCACTACCTACAACAGAGCCTTTTTACTTCACTAAAAGCCTTATATCAGATGGGGGTGAGTATAATAACTGGATTAGCATTACTGATATATTCCCATCATATATCAATGGAATTGTTACATCACGTGATCGATTTTGTGTGGACGAGAATAGAAACCGCCTACTCCTACGGCTAAAGGATTTTGCATCGCTAGATATAGACGACTTATTAGAAAAATATAAAGAAATCGATTTGAGGGACAATACCTCCGTTGGAATAAATACTGCACAAAACAACCTAGCAAGTCACCCTGAAATAATCACTAACAGTATAACCAAATGCTCGTTTCGCCCGTTTGATGTCAAGTTTATTGCATATAATCGTAATTTTATCCATAGAACTCGTGAAGAGATAATGAAATACCTCCTTAAAGATAATATTGGAATAGTGTTTTGTAGAAATATTCGAGGAGACACTCCTCGTCATTTCTTTGTAGCTAGACACGTCGTAATGAAAGAACTGATCTCATCAAAAGATAATTGTTATGTGGCTCCTCTCTATATTTATTACGACCAACCTAAATCATTGATGAAAGAAGTGAGACGCCCAAATTTCGGTGGAGAAGTAATTAGTTGGCTGGATAAAATATCGGCAAGGGAAGCCGTGAACAATAATCCTGAGCTTTTCTTCAATTATATTTATGCTATCTTATATAGCCCTAATTATCGGACTCGATATTCGCGATTGTTGGAAAGAGATTTTGCACACCTACCTCTGGTTTCCAGCCTCGAAATTTTTCGCGAGTTATACCAGCTTGGAGGGGATTTGGTGGCCTTGCACCTTATGGAATCGCCCAGGCTCAATACCCCCATTACAGAATGGCATGGTTCCACACCAAGCAATGAAGTAGAAAAAGTTACTTATTCTGATAAAACTGTGTGGTTAGACAAGGAGCAAACAGAAGGATTCCGAGGGGTCCCGGAAAATGTCTGGAATTTCCGAATCGGTAGCTACCAGGTCTGTGATAAATGGCTTAAGGACCGCAAAGGTCGCGTTCTTTCAGTGGAAGATATTACCCACTACCAGAAAATAGTCGTTGCTTTGAATGAAACTATCCGTTTGATGAACGAGATTGACGAAGTTATAGAGGAGCATGGAGGGTGGCCGGGGGCATTTACTTAGAAGGGTGAAACAACCTCCCGCCCTCTGTCCTCAAATTGATATCTATCATAATAAGAATCTTGCTGTATATCACAATTGCTTACATTGTTCGGTGAAATGTTCATCTGTGGCCGGCTGTGACTTAACAATTCTGACGTTTGTGTGAAAAAGCGGTATTGACTGCGCCCGCTAGTTGGCTTACTATGGATATCAGTAAGTTCTTATGAAAGCGACTTTTCTGATTTGTTTGATTCTTGCCTTAGCCTTAGTGGGTTTAGCGTGCACCCCGGAGGCTACATTATCTGTTTCCGTAACTGAGATAGATGACGGGGTAATAATCGAAAATACGGGTACTACCGATTGTATTGCGATTGTCACGTCGCCCGAGGGTGAGCAGCAGTTTGAACTGGCTGTCGGCGAAAGTGTAACAGTTACTGACATATCACCCCCCATTGAGGTTTCAGCAGTTAGCTTCTCAGAACCAGAGCCACCGCCCAAAGTAGAGACTTTAATTGTTCACTTCATTGATGTTGGGCAGGGAGATTCTATACTTCTGGATCTTGATGATATTGAAGTACTGATTGATGGTGGCGACAAATCCCCAGGTGTAGTCAGTTATATCGATGATTATGTTAATGGCTCACTTGAGGTAATAATAGCTACTCATCCCCATGCCGACCACATAGGTGGACTAATTGCCGTTTTAGATGCCTTTGAAGTTGACAAAATCTTGCTTAATGGAGACACAAGCACTTCGCAAACGTACTCCCAATTTATGTCGGCGGTTAACTCCGAAGGTGCTGAGGTGTCAGTGTATAGTAGAGGATGGACTTTTGCGATCGTTGGGATCGACAGCCTTGATTTTGATGTGCTCCATCCTATTGACTTGAGCGGCACCATTAACAATAACTCCCTCGTTTTAAGTCTTAGCTATGGGCAGGTTGACTTCTTGTTTACTGGAGATGCTGAGCGAGAAGCTGAGGCAAGTATGCTCGCTGACGGCGTTGTTCCAGATGTGGAGATACTAAAGGTAGGACATCACGGCTCACGTACGGCATCGTCAATAAAGTTCCTAGAGGTGGCTAAGCCTGAGTGTGCCATTTATATGGCTGGGCAAGGTAACCGTTATGGTCATCCTCACGAGGAAACTATCATTAATCTTTGCGAAGCAGGTGCTGAGATATACGGCACGGATATCCATGGAACTATCGTAATCACGACAGACGGGGTGACATACAATTTGACACCCTCTAACAATGTACCTCCGGTGGTATGTCCCAGTGATACAACTGACGAAGAAACTAACGGCGGTAGCAATGTTCAAATTACTTACATTTTCTACGATGGCGTCGTTTACCAAACGGAGTCTGATGAATATGTAGAGATTACAAACCTTGGTGATTCCTCACAAGACTTGGATGGATGGGAATTGATAGACATATCTGAGGGATATCCTTCATTCACGTTTCCCTCTTACATTCTGGTCCCAGGTGCCAAAATACGAGTCTACACGAATGAGATTCATCCCGAATGGGGCAGCTTTAGTTTCGGTTGGGGAAAAGCTGTTTGGAACAATAGTAGTCCTGATACAGCAGTTTTGAATAATGCTCAAGGGCAAGAAGTATCGAGGAAGAGCTATTAGAAGCCTTCAGTCATAAGTATCCGCATGAATAGCCAGCCAGCATAAGTAAAGTTAATTGTCCTCATCGCATGGTCTTTCACTTCTCCATACCATTGCGTTTGGCTTCATAGCCGGAAGGGAAAATGTTCTTGACCATCCGTTCATACAAACCAGGCTGCTTTGTGTAACTGTTTTTAATGATTTTTGTCATATCCACTTCGGGATTTAGGTACCCATCTACCTCACATTTTACTACCTCAAGCATATTATTAAGGGTTTGTTTTTCCTTATCTGATAGCGGTGACAGGATTTTCTGGATAAACTCCCAGCCCGCCGGAGCTGCCGGTTCAAGAGACTTCTCCCCCTTTGTAGTCAAAGATACATTTACTATTCTGCGGTCCTTCCTATCTCTTGTCCTCCTCACCAAACCAGCTTTGACCATCCGATCAACCAGCATACTGACACTGTTGGGACGACGTGCTAGAATCGTGGCTAGCTCAATTAGCTTTAGAGAACCACCTCGCGATTTCACAGCTGCAAGTACTGAAAACTGCTCTGTAGTAAGCCCGTATTTCCCAAATATTGAATCCTCACATAGAACAATTCTGTCATGGACTCGGTGCAGAAGAAGCCACAATCTCAAAACTGTATTTCCAGATTTAGAATTTAACGCCATATTTAGGTTCTCCTTATTATTGCATGGAAACTTTCATCGCTTGTTTCGCTTCTATTCTAACACCCGACACTTCTTTATAAAAACGCAACATGACTCAACAATTCTCGGTTTTGTTGAATCGGCGGGCTCGCCTATGCCATGTATGTCGTCGGGACAGATTGCTTCGCTGAAAACAAGGGTATAGAATTGGCTTGGTTATGACTGAGAGCATAAGAAGTGCATTTAGAGCCAGATACCTAGATACGCACGAGAAATATCTCGATTCTATCGCCACCTTGCTCTGGGCGTGCAACGACCATGCAACCCTGGCAAATGGGCGATTCATGTTAAGCCATGCTGTTTCAATAAGAGCTATGTGCACGCAAATGGAAGCACTTAATAGGTTCGACGAAGCGAGAGCACTACGGAACTTGAGAAACTCTTGGTACCACGAGTGTGCCTTAAACTATCCGCTAACCTTGGACGACCGGATGAGATTCGCGCCGTGGAAAATTATCCAGTTTTTCTACACTATCTACTCAGCACTATCATCTGTGGTAAGATGCTTCGATAATCGTCCGATATTAAGACAACGTACTGCTCTGGATGAGTTCACTTCTGAGGTAATTGTTAACCCACCTAACAGATTTGTACCAGCTCCTCTTTGCTTCTATCTGCAGGGTGGAGTTATTGCTCCATTACCACGCTCAGTGGTTTCCTGGCCTTACGGCCTGAGTTGTCACGTACCAAATGTTCAACGGTGTTTGGAGTCTGTAGCCACAACGTCTACAAGGCCAGTGTCACTATTCCACTACTTCAAATTCCTTCGGGAATGGGCGAATTACGAGGATAGTTACATCTTCATAAATCTGTTCGGGCCACGTGTGATTTCGATGTTGGCCTCCTCGTTGAAGACAATAGTGTCGGGATTCCTCCCCATTGCAGAGGTCTTTCTTATTTGCTTCTACGGCTGGGATAAAATTCGCCCTGAGTTTCTTACGTTCTCTAATCGCGTCATGCATCATCTCAAGACCGAACCGACTTCATTAACTGCTAGATTCGAAGAGTATGCCGGCTGCTCTGACCTTGTTCTCTAACCCCATAGTTGCACAAACACTCAGATTGTTAACCAGCCTCAAGGTGTCAGACGCTAGATAAGTCGGTTGTATTCGACCGCAAGCCTAACGGCTATCCTTGTGAATCTTTTCTAGGTAACTCGCTAGTTCATCAAGTTCGCTTACTAGGTAGCTGACATCTTCTTCGGTAAGGGGAACTGATATGCTGTGGATGAGCTTGTTGCGTATCTTATTCGCGTCCCGCACTCGCCTGCGAAATTGTGTATCAACGACGCCTTCTGTCACTAACTTGTCCACAGAGTGTAGAACAGGCTCTCCAGGGGGCTCTTCCCTACCTAGATACGTTCTGGCAATCAGTCGAACCTCTTGAACCAAGCTAGCCCACTTAGATACTAGATCTCCCAGTGAGCTACTGGGTGGATTGGATTTGTCCTTCTCCAATTCCAACCCAAGTAGGTTATTCAACAAGACCTTTGCGATCTGTAAGTAGCTGTCAACGTATTCTGGGTCAACTGTGATTCCATGCCCCTCATGGTAAAGTGTGTTACGTAAGCGGTGGTACACTTCGATGTCGCCAAGGTCTATGCCGTCGAGTTTCCCCCTAGCGAATTCTTCAAGAAGGTCGAGTAAAGCAGGAAAACTGGACCCAGTGTCTTGAAGACGCTTTAGCGGTGGTCCCACAGAACCGCGAACTCGTTTCGGAAGACCCAGGTAAGTCTTGATTGTAAGCTCAACTGCATTGTCAATGCTTATCATTGCGATTCTGAAGTCAAAGGGTTTGCCTTTGGCGAGATGCTCGAAAGCATGGTTTAATAGCTCTCTCGGACCCGCTGTCCAAGGCTTGGTAGCTTTGGGCTCTTTCATTTGCATTCATTATAGATTGGTGAACGAGTAACTGCAATCAGTGTCTGATAGGTGTCGCTGAATCTAGTCTCCAGCGATGGTTATATAAGATATAGAGAGCTTCCATGGCCGTTGGGCTATTCGTAAAGTAAAACGGGCTAGTTGCACCAATTAGCGTATCGTTCACAAAGCGGTTTTTCTTCAATGGTATAATATTAATAGTGGTTTAAGAGGTATCTGAGAGCATTTGGCCACTTACTATGAGGGATTTGGGGAAACAAATTAGTAAGCCTTTTTTAACTGGCGGAGGTGGTGTAATTTTCGAAACTCACGTTCAGGCACTGTATGTAGTACTCATGCTTGCTGGCGGTTCCATTCCATGTTTCCCTGATTGTGCAATCAAGAAGATTAAGCTTCAAGGAAGATACGCCGGATATGACACAGATGACCTAATCGTATTCATCGAAAGGCTAGGCGACGGACAACAACAAAAATTGCTCGGCCAGATAAAGCACTCAATCAAGATAACTGAGCGGAATGATGACTTTGGCGAGGTGATTCAACGAGCTTGGACGGATTTTAACAATCCCAAAATATTCACAAGGGGGAAGGATTGCATTGCTCTCATTACCGGCCCTCCAAGTGCTGCGGACATCGATGTCCACCGAGAAATCCTTGAGCAGGCTCGGTCCTGCGAAAACTCAGGGGAGTTTTTCACAAAAGTCGAACGGGCTAGGTTTATCAGCCAGCCAAACCGGAGTAAGTTGGGAGCTTTTCGGTCGCAACTCAAGAAAGCCAATGGTGGCCAGGAAGTTCCTGATGAAGAGATTTTCCAATTCCTCAGGCATTTCTATCTCCTTGGTTACGACCTGGATACCAGGGCTGGGGTGACTTCATCTTTGCTTCTTTCTTTAATTGGGCGGTATTCGCAAAGCGGTGCACAGAACATATGGACGCGAGTCATTCACGAAGTACAGTCCGCAAACCAAAGTGCAGGCACCCTAACAATAGATTCAGTGCCAGAGGATATCCAGGCTGCATTTCAGAGACCGTATGCAAAAACCATACCGTCAAAGTTTGCTGTAATGCCTGCGCAAGAGATAGATTGGGACCAAGTTCAATATGCTCCGGAATTGGCAGTTGCCAACCTCTTGGGTTCATGGAATGAAAATTCTGAGGCAGACAAAATGATAGGCAGCAAACTAGCAAAAGATGATTATGATAGATGGATATCCAAGATAGGCGAAATTATTCAGCAACCAGGCAGTCCCGTCAAGTTAAAAAACGGGATTTGGAGTGTCACTGAACGAAAGGAGTTATGGCAAGCCGTTGGTCAGAGACTCTTTGATAGTCATCTGGATACCTTTAAGGAAAGCGTTGTAGCTGTCCTTACAGAGTGTGACCCACAGTTTGAACTACCGCCAGAGGAAAGATACGCAGCCAGCATCTATGGCAAAGTACTGAAGCATTCGTCATATCTGCGAAAAGGTCTCGCTGAAAGTCTGGCACTTCTTGGCAGCTTTCCGACCGTTTTGAGTAATTGCTCAATGGATAAGCCCCAAACAATAGCTCTATTATCGGTCCGTGACATATTTCACAATTCAGATTGGGTATTATGGGGTAGCTTGAACAACTTGCTCCCTCTGCTAGCTGAAGCATCGCCAAATGAATTCCTGAGCGCTGTTGAAACTGCGTTAGAACAGAACCCATGCCCATTTGATAAGCTTTTCGCCCAAGAAGGGAAGGGAATCATTGGCGAAAACTATCTTACTGGATTACTCTGGGCACTGGAAACACTAGCTTGGGACGAACAATATCTGGTAAGGGTTTCCGTTATCCTGGGTGAGCTTGCATCTCATGACCCGGGAGGGCGTTGGTCCAATCGGCCATCGAATTCTCTCACAACAATTTTCCTTCCCTGGTTTCCTCAGACAGTGGCACCGATTGAAAAACGGAAGGTCGCGATTCAGACCCTCCAGGGAGAGAATCCAAAAGCTGCATGGAAGCTATTATTGAGCCTGTTGCCCCACCCACTTGAGAGCTCTTCAGAGTCCAGTAAACCTAGATGGCGCATGACGATACCAGAAGACTGGCCGAAAGTTACCCAGAAAGAGTATTGGGACCAGGTGACATCGTATGCTGATATGACAGTTGAAATGGCAGAACACGATGTTGGTAGACTTGAGGAATTAACCGGCCATCTTGACGATTTGCCCCCGCAATCTTTAGAGAAAGTATTAAAGCGCCTCTCTGCGGAAGATATTGTAGGTAAACCAGAAAATGAGCGGATGCCCCTCTGGACTGGCCTAACAGAGCTTGTATCAAAACACGAGCGGTTTGCTGATGCAAAATGGGCACTTAGCCTCGATTTGGTATCAAGGATTAAAGAAACAGCTAAAAAGCTTGCTCCACAGAATCGGTTGAATCTCTACCGTAGGTTGTTTACCGACCGGGATATCGACCTTTTCGAGGAAAAAGGAAATTGGCATGAACAGCAGAAAGAACTCGAAGAACGCCGTCAACTAGCGATAAAGGAGATACTTGATAATGAAGGGAGTGAAGCAGTTCTTCGTTTTGCCGATATGGTAGAATCTCCGTGGAAAGCCGGACTTTCCCTTGGATTCATAGCGAACTCAGAAATGGATTCGGTTGTTTTGCCTAATCTTCTGGAAGCGGAAAACAAGAATCTGGTGAACCTAGCAAGCGGCTTTGTCTGCGGTCGATACGCAAGTCAAGGATGGGTTTGGGTAGACGGAACGGATATGACCCGCTGGTCGCACTCTCAGATAGGACAATTTCTGTCTTATTTGCCCTTTACAGCAGATACCTGGAGGCGGTCCAAAGAAATACTTCGCGAATTTGAGGTGGCATATTGGAGTAAGGTCAGTGTGAACCCTTATCAAGTAAAAGGTGAGCTGCATGTGGCCATAGACAAGCTATTGGAATATGGCAGACCCAACGCAGCCATCCGATGCTTGTACAGGATTTTGCATGACAAGCAACCATTGGACAAGACACGCACCATTCAGACACTTCTATCAGCCTTGTCTCCGACTGAACCTGTTGATTCAATGGACGGATATTACATTGTTGAAATGATCAAGTCTCTGCAAGATGACCCAGAAACTAATCCTGACGAACTCGCTCGTGTTGAATGGGCTTACCTACCACTCTTGGAAAGGGACCCCGGTGCATCGCCGAAGTCACTGGAGAACCGATTAGCTTCTGACCCAGGATTTTTCTGCGAAATCATTCGCCATGTTTATCGGTCAAAGAAAAAACCCAAATCCCAGAAAAAACATACCGAACAGGAGAAGGTTACAGCTCAGAATGCATACCGATTACTTCATGAATGGCGAACACCGCCGGGTATGCAGCCTGATGGTTCATTTTCCAGAGAGCACCTCATACGATGGCTTGAATCAACCAAAGCAGCCTGTATTGAGTCCGGGCATCTAGAGGTAGCTCTTACCCACGTTGGACAGGTTTTATTCCACTGTCCTCCTGACCCGGCTGGACTATGGATAAATCGTGCTGCCGCTGAAGTTCTTAATTCAAAAGATGCTGATGAAATTCGAAATGGGTTTGCGACGGCAATTTTTAATTCTCGTGGAGTACATTTTGTAGACCCGAGTGGAAAGCCTGAACTGGAGCTTTCGGCTAAGTATGAAAAGCAAGCCGAGGAAGCGGAAAACATTGGGTATCAACGACTCGCTGTTACAATGAGGGGCTTGGCTGATTCTTACGCTAGGGAAGCGAACCGAATTATCGAAGCGCACGGCAATGAAGGAGCCAGTGATTCATAAACGTGTTCACCCAAAGCTTCAAGCTCGACAATTGCTTGTCTTGTTATCCCTGGCGTAACAATATAGCGTTTTGTGACTCCTTAACTCCAGATTATGCCTTGGACATCGCACAAAAAACTATTGACTATTTCTTAGATGGTGGTATAATAGCCTATAAAAATAGCCTCTTTAAGAAATAGTTTCTAGTGAAAAACAAGCGCCTAGCAGCCATAATTCCCAGGTCGCTGGTAGCGTGTCTGCTGATCGCAGGGGTCCTGGCAGGCAGCCTGGCTGTAATTACACTACGAGACCCAGTAGATGCAGCCCTTACGACAGACACCGCACCGCAGACTGAAGCGGGTCATGCGTATCTTTTCCATGATCCTATTAATGGGACTGAGTTGTATGTCAGCACAGGCTCCGGAGTCTATCGCTTTACGTCTCCCGATGGTTACGACACAGGAACTGTACGTGCGGCGCAAATGCACATTACGCCTGACGTAGTCATTCAAATTAACGATTTCTCTCGGGGCTTCAACTTCAATTGCAATATTAATTTCAAAGCAAACTGGTGCTCTGGGAATCTGCATGACCGACAGGGCGGTGACCAAGGCGGACACTATCACATCTGTGCTCCCACGGCTGGAGCTGAGATAGTTGAGAACGCTGTAATCCCAGCCACTACGGTAGTTCTAGGCGAGACTACTCTAGAGCACCTGTCATTGGTGTCGGAGGACTATACGCTGACTTTTGATGAGTTAACAAGGCAACTCGAATCATTGTCGCCGGGTGATGTCATAGCTAGTGGTGTAAGTGAGATCACACCGTGTGGACTACTGCGACAGGTCGTCAATGTCATCTCCGACGGAAACCAGATGACGGTTGAGACAGTTGCCGCCACCCTTGAGGATGCCATTCAGGAATGCAACGTCGCTGGTAGCTGGTCTCTGTTGCCAGATGGCAGTACAGTTCCTCTAGGTATGATGGTCAGCGAGACTTACCAGAGCTGCACGTTTTCGTCTGACGCCAACGTTCAACTTGATTCAATGGGTGGCACAAAATCGATGGCAAGCATCGGAAGCTGTACGGGGTGGTACATTGACATAGATGACGTGGTTCTTTTTGACGCTGATGGCAATTTGGGTACCAAGGATGATCAAATAATCGCTAGTGGCTCTCTTTGCGCCGATATACAGTTTGACTTTGGATTGACCATTGACGATTGGGCTGTGGAAGAGGCTCACTTCTCGGTTACGACGACAGAGACGGCGGAATTACAGGTAGAGCTTAAGGTCACCATTGCGGAATTCCACGAAAAGATTGAACTATATCGACAGTATCTGAATCCTATTGTGATGTGGGTAGGTTGCGTGCCGGTAGTCATTGCACCAGTGGTCACTCTCAATGTCGGAGTCGATGCTGAGGCGTCGGCTGGTATTACTATCAGTATCACTGAGATAGCAGATGTCACGGTAGGTGTGACATATGAAGCTGATACGTGGTCGCCTGTGACGGACTTCTCCACTTCATTTGGTTGGGAGCCACCTACACTTACAGCTGGCTGTAAAGTAAAAGGCTATGTGGGGCCCCAGCTTGCTTTGCTGCTATATGGGGTAACTGGTCCTTACGGCGAGACCAGAGGATACTTGGAACTAGAGGCAGACCTCTTTGACACTCCGTGGTGGAGGCTATATGGGGGGGTGGAGGCTGATGTAGGATTCAGAGTAGAGGTGCTGGGGCACAATATTGCCGACTACGAGGTTCCCGCGGCAATTGGTTACAGAGTATTGTTGGCCCAAGCAGAAACCCCAACACCGGTGAATTTCCCTGACCCAAACCTTGAGGCAGTGGTCAGGGAAGCCATCGGCAAAGCCACGGGTCCTATCTACCCTTCAGACCTTGAGGGGCTCACCTCCCTTCATGCCGATCAAAGGAACATCTCCGAACTCACCGGGCTAGAACACTGCACCAGCCTGACAGACCTCTACCTTTGGGTGAACCAGATAAGCGATATCTCGCCTCTGGCTGGCCTCACCAGCCTGCAACTGCTCTGGCTTAACGGTAACCAGATAAGCGATATCTCGCCCCTGGCCAACCTCACCAGCCTGACCGACCTCTCCCTTGGGGGTAACCAGATAAGCGATATCTCGCCCCTGGCCAACCTCACCAGCCTGACCGGCCTCGACCTTGAGGGTAACCAGATAAGCGATATCTCGCCCCTGGCCAACCTCACCAGCCTGACCGGCCTCGACCTTGAGGGTAACCAGATAAGCGATATCTCGCCCCTGGCCAACCTCACCAGCCTGACCAGCCTCGACCTTCGGAATAACCAGATAAGCGATGTCTCGCATCTGGCCAACCTCACCAAACTGACCTATCTCGACCTTTGTAGTAACCAGATAAGCGATATCGCGCCTCTGGCCAACCTCACCAGCTTGACATGGCTCGACCTTGAGTGGAACCAGATAAGCGATATCTCGCCCCTGGCCAACCTCACCAGCCTGACCAGCCTCTCCCTTGGGGGTAACCAGATAAGCGATGTCTCTCCTCTGGCCAACCTCACCAGCTTGACATGGCTCGACCTTGAGTGGAACCAGATAAGCGATATCTCGCCCCTGTACAACCTCACCAACCTGACCTGGCTCCGCCTTGCGGGGAACCAGATAAGCGATATCTCGCCCCTAGCCAACCTCACCAGCCTGACCGGCCTCGCCCTTCGGGATAATCAGATAAGCGACATTAGTCCTTTGGTGCAGAATGAGGGACTGGGCACAGGGGATCGGGTTTACTTGTCAGGGAATCCGCTCAATTCTGATTCCATCAACATATACATACCTCAGCTTGAAGCGAGGGGAGTGATTGTTGATTATTAGAACTCGGGCAGTTGGGTCAAGATGATAGGGGCTATAGGCAAGCTAAGCCAGAATAGTCCATATCGCCTGCCAAGCAACTACTTGCGGCGATTCAATTGAACAACGTTGCTTGAACACCAGCGAATAGATCCTAACGCGCGGGCTTGTTCCTTTAATAATCCGAAGCGTAGGTTCGCGTAGGATTTGTCTGTGAACGTCTATTAAACGGTCAGTCCATCAATAGCTGAGTTTATGACTGAGCATCATACCCTGAAGCCAATAGTGAGGGCTGGGCTAATGCCTGTTGTGACCGTGAGCACCGTATTCGTCAACACTACTCCAGCCGAGCGGATAGCCAAAACAGGCTTGCTGGCGCTGCTTTCAGTGGCACTGATTGTACGGACAACGAGACGGTGAGGCAGAGTTCCAAAGTACACCCAAGGGAGAAATTGCACAATAACTTGTTTTGTTACTTCAGAGGCAAAAAAACAGGGTCGAGGTTAACTCCTCGACCCTGTTTGATTTGAGGAATATTAGAATTTGAATAAGGCTGGACGCTCCATACTCCTCCTCGTTGCCTCTTCCTCTCGTTTCTTCTGCCTCTCAACCTTGTCCCTCTCCTGCTTTGCCTGAGCCCGTCTCTGGTAAATCCAGTTTTTCAGCCGACGTAACTCTGCCATCTGGTAGTCGCTCAGTAACTCGACTTGAATATCCTCGGGAAACTGGATACCGCTTTCTTCGGTGCGATGGCGATTATAGACCTGGTTGGCGACGTACAGGTAAATCTGCGTCCAGTCACTGTCTACTGGCTGGGTGAGGCAAGCGGTATAGAGATAGGCGCAAGCCTCGGCATCTGTCCCCGTCAGTTCCTCTCCCTTGAGTGCCTTCACGTTCATCACTAACCTCTCCAGGGTAATGGCATTTTTTAGCCATTCGGGAAGAGTATCACCCCAACCCCCGGGAAAGACAATAATAGGGTCTGTTAGAGCACCAACGAGGTCGGAGACGCCCTTCTCAATTTTAACTTCGGTTGTCAGATTATCACCTCCTTTTTGGGCAATAGTAGCCCTATTGGATGGGGGTACAGCCCCTCTAGTCGTTAAACCTTTTTATGTGCAGGCTGTCGCAGCCTGGTGGATGGTAGGTGTCAATCGGATACTCTCCAAAGCCATTCCAGAAGTCCAGTAGCCACAGGGTATAGCCGAAGTAATCCTGACGCCGCAGGCCATAGACTCTGTCGGTGAAGATGCGCACTGAGCATCCCCGTGTGCCCCTTAGCACAATGACGCTCGGCACTTCCTTGTCGCCAAACACAGGACTCTCTACTGTCATACAACCTAGCTTCAGATCATCTATCCAGTAGTGAGAGCCGTGTCCGCCATAAGTCCCGACATGGATATCCTTTCCCTCCAATTCGGCGAGGACTTCCATAAACTCTTTCAAGGCTTCGAGCCTCTTTCTGGCCAGGTTAACATGACGTTCACGAGTGCCTAGCCTGACCGTTGTGCTCGGCTCTGGTTGTGTGACCTCTACCCCAGCTTCTTCAAAGATGCTAAGCTGGGTGGACACTTGTTCACCTCCTTTCTTTTAGATTTTGGGCAATAGTTTCCCTATTGGGCCCGGGTTTTTCTAAGTTCGCTCGGCTTTTTTCGTCCTGGTCCACCATGCCTCCGTGCTCAGAATATCGGTAAGGATATGAATTTCACCGCAGTCCACAGTTACAGCAGGAAAACCACTGCTGTGCTCTTTAATTGAGACAGCAGTTCCTAATTTATAGAGCTTATTAATTTCCTCGTAGGTTTGCTCTTTGACTTGGAGCGGTTCTAACCTGATATCCTTTCGCTTGACTCTAGCCATTTGTACTCCTTTCTTGCAGATTTTGGGCATAGTTGCCCTATCCGGAGTGCAACCTTAGACCAGGCTCGGCTGTTTGCCGTATTTGCCTTTTTTCTCTTCTGCCTCCAGCGCATCTTTCGGCACGGAGTCTCGGATTGATTGTAGCCTGGCCTTGAGCCGACCGACTGGCTCAGAGTGGCTGCCACCAATAGCCCTCTCTATCTCACCCAATAACCCATTGATGCGCTGCTCAACATACTGAGGGAGTTGAGGGATTTCCAGAGTTGCTTTGGCGACTTCCCTGGCACACTCCAGGGGCTCGACAGCCGCATTGATATGCTTTTCCAACATATCGGCTGCCTCCATCACCCTTAGGACACTCCATTTTATAGGCATAGATATCACCTCCTTTCCGGGCAAAAGTATCCCTATCCCGACTGCCCAGGTCGGGCTGCATTTAGCTTCTTATCTGCATGTACTTCTTGGTAGCGTTGCCAGCTTACGATTAACTCTATAGCCAGCTTCAACTAAGGCTAGTTTGTCCATCACCTTTGAGTAAGGCTTGTGGAGATGTCTGTTTATAGTCTCGTAGCACTCATTGCAGACCTGAATACCTTGTCGTGTGTAAACCCGCAGGTTCATCAGACTAGGGGCGTCTTGATTACAAAAGTCGCACTTCACATTTTCTCCTTTCTTGCCCTAGCCACGCACAAAAAAGGGGTATTCCACGCCGCACAGGGCAGGAATACCCCTACAAAAAAAGCACAAAAAGGCGGCTACCCCGCCGCCTTCCTGTGCGTGGTTGTTTTTGTGTTCAAGCGTTCTATGCTACGGCTACTGGTTCTCTTTTACGGCTACGGCTGCGCTTTGGCTTTACTTCCGCTTTGCTAGGCTCGGTTGGCTCGGCTTCTGGCTCGGCTTGGGCTGTGGTTTCCCTTTGCTCTGCCTCTGCCTTGCTGGTCATCATCGGCATTACTACCACTTGATAACCATCGGCAGTAAAGAGCATTGGCGAGTAAGCATTGGTGAGCTTGAAGTCCACCATACCACCGCAAGCCTTCAGCACATCGGCTAGATAACCGCCATCTATCCTGACAGAACCTTGTCCATCGGTGTCGGCTATGATTATGGCTTCGCCCTTCTCATCGGGATTGGCGATAATTATCTTGCCTTCGCCAATGGTCAAGTCCAGCGGATTTTCTTTAGGCTTGTCTGAGAGGGCTTTGAGTGCGCCCACCGCCTTGATAACCTCTTGGCTGTCAAGGTGTGCGAAGGTGTTGAACTCCGTTGGTATAACCTTCTCATAGTCGGGAAATTGCCCCTCAGCGCCACGCCACTTATAGCGTATTGCCTCAGTGTCAATGAGAAGGCTCATACCGTCAAGAGTATCACCGCTTGCCTCAAAGCCTAGCCCAACCCGCTTTGCCTTGCGAAGTGCGCCTGTGATGCCTTTCAACTCATCACGATGTATCAGGACTTGCCCCTCGATGTCCTCGTCAAAGTCGAGTGTAACCTCTGCTAGCCTAAAACCATCAGCACCAACTAGCTTCAATTTACCTTCCCCAGCCACAAACTTGACGCATTGGAGAACTGGTCTTTTGTCGTCTGTAGCAGTGAAGGGAAGCACTCTATTGAGTGCCTCTGCTAGCTCTATGCTTCCGATGTTAGGCTTGACAGTGTTATTAGGGCTTATCCTAACTTCAGCGAAGGACATTGGCGTCTTATCGCCAACCCAAGCTGTGTCCTCAAGGTAACTGGTATTAGCACCACAAACTACCTTCAGCCTTTTATCAGAAGCCCGCTCCCCGCTGGCACTTCCGTTAGTGGAAGGCACTATCTTAACGATATTGCTTCCGCTAAGAGCCTTGATGTATCCTGCGAAGCCTTTACGCCCAATGGTGAAGTCCACCAGTAATAGCCTTTCAGCCATCACCCTGGACAGGGCGTTTACCAGTGTAGCCTTGTGAGTTACAAAGCCATCGCCTGAACGCTTGCCCACGATATTCAGTTGTTCTATTTTAGAACACCCCCTTTGGCTTGCCGATAGCTGGGCAAACTCCATCGGTTCGCCTAGTAGTAAGCTCCGCATAGCTGCACTCGCTAGCCTATACGATGCTTCCACTATATATAAGCTCCGAAATTCCTAAAAAGTCCCCCCTGTTAGCGCCAATTGGCTTTTTTTCCTTAGCTTCCACAAGTAGTTGCGTTCAGGGTGCGATAGCGTTTCCCCCTTGTGTATCTTCCTTGCTATTTGCTTTAGTCTAATTGGTGCGCCAATCAGGAAGGTCTTAGCGTCTAGCCATTCGTCTAGGTCAAGTGCTTTATCATCGGCTATCAGCTCGGCAAGCTCAGTGATGTTGCCTTCGCTATCTGTAATAGGCTGGTTTATGCTTTCCAGAGTGATAGCCTTGTGGCAATCGCAGTAAGCCCAATCAGAATGAGCCCAATTTGCTCTACACTTTGCCCGCTGTGCCTTGCTACAATGCTTACAGTCCAGTCCATTAGTATAGGAATAGTGCTTACTCCAGTAGTGGTCTTTGATATGCTCGGCAATCCGATACATCGCAGGTTCACTAAGGTCTTTGCGCTTTGCTACTCTGGCAAGCCCTTCAATGATGTCGTGTAGAAGGTCTTGTCTGTCGTCTATGAACGCCTTGTGAGCAAACCACATCGCCACGCTGTAGTAAGTCAAATATGGCTCTGGAAGCTGGTCATAGCCGTTGCCACCGTTGTCCGCTTGCTTTCGCTTTCGGCTTCGGCTAGACTTTAGTTGGCGAGGCTTTGTCAATGTAGTGAGGCAAATTGCCTCACGTGAGCACCATCGGCAAACGCCTTGCCTTTCTTCTAGTGTCCATACCTTATGGCAATTGCTACAGTGTCCAGTCATACTTGCCCCCTTCCGTCTATTTGCCCGAATGAGCAAGCGTTCAGGCTAGGCTTATCTGATATTCAATTGTTAAGGTACGTTTGCATTTCCATCTTCATCATCACACAAAAGGACATTTTGTTCATTAAAAGAATGAACCTATATTTTCGTAAAGGATTTCAAAGCGGTGATTTTTTGGTGATTTCATGAAGGAATGAAAATCGCTGCTGCTATTGGGGTCGCTACCTTGTGCCACTACCCATAGAGGGCAGCGATAGGGTTTGCCCAAGCAGTTTCAGAGGCGCCCCTGCCAGCCTCAGTGAGGCGGAAGAACCTGCGAGGGTAGCCTCGGGGGTAATTATCTTGAAAAGCTGAATGCTCTTCCTTGCCGCTTTCTTCCACCCAGCCAAGCCTCTGGAGATTTGAGAAATAGACTACAAACGAGTGATAGCGGCAGCCACTGGACTTGTAGGGTGTCTGCAGCAGGTATCGTGCGGCAAGCTTTTCTATTCTATCGGGAGAGATAGGACGCTTCTCACGCTTAGATTGTCTTTCTTCCTGTCTTGTAGCTCTGTCCACGGCAATCGCCTTAAGAAGAGCTTTCTTGTAGTGATAGCAGATGTCAGACTGAGGCGCACCAACACTGGGGTCTATCTCCGGTGAACCATTTGGCCCATGACCCATGAGAAATTCCCGAATAAACCAGCCACAGCCGAAAGGACGCAGAAAACCACCTCTGGCAGGCCTTAGTGGTTCAAGCACTGCCTATCTCCTTTAGTTGAGGCAAGGTCGTCAAGCTGTTTCCTTCTCCCACAACTTTTGGTACCATTCTTTGTGCTCTTCTCCTGAGACTTTTCTATACTTGGCCGTAGTATTGAAGCTGGCATGCCCCAAGTGTTGCTGTAGGAGCCTGAGCCCATCTCCCGAGTCATCCATCTTAACTGCACATACAGCAAAAGCGTCCCTTAGTTTGTGAGGGCTTACATTGTGCATTCTTCCCGTTTCAGGGTTGACCAACTTCGGCAGGTTTGCTCTACCAGCACATTCTTTGACAATCTGCCACGCTCTGTGCCGATTGATGCCAAAAATCAGCTTCTTACCACCTCGAAGAACCGGGCCGCCACGCCGGACATATTCTCTGAGCATGCCTAGGGTGTCACTATCCACTGGTAGGACCCTCTGGCGACGACGTTCCTGACGTTCGGCTTGAGCGTTCTCAACCTTGACCCCACACCCAGGGCAGAACATATGGCTTCGGCCAAGCCTTTGTCCACACTTGGTGCAGGACAACTGTAGCTTAGCCTTGAGATGTTGGATGCTAATCGTACTATGGCTGAAGTCTACATCTTCAATCGCCAAAGCCAGCGCCTCGCTGATACGGCAACCGAGATGGAAGAGTACTCTGATGAGCAGTTTGTCCCGCATGTTGGATGTCGCGTTCTCAAGCAGGCTAATTTCTCTTGGTTCAAGATATGTTTTCATCCATTATCACCCGAGGCCGGCGAATCATCTTCACCCTGCTCATACGCCCTTGTATGCTCATCTCTACGTGACTTTGCGAGTTTACGAGCGATGACTTTCGCCAGGATGCGTAGACCCTGCTCCTCAGTATCCTCGCCTGGTTGAGGGCCTATGAGTGGACTTGATTGGTCGGCGGCCTTCGTTTTCATCTTCTCGATGAAATCAGCGTACCACGAACCAAAATATATTTCGAAACTTTATTGTGCTGCATATGCTATTGACAGTGGCGTGTAGATGCTGTAAAATACACTTGTCAGTCGAGAAAAAAGCTACAAATCTAGACCGGAGGTTTTTCATGCCGAGAAAGTTTGACGATGCAAAAAAGAAAGAATGGTTAGAGTTCTACGACCAGGGCAAGTCTGAGAAATGGATTGCCAATCGAGCTAAATGTGACGTCAGAACGGTGAGAAAGGCGATCAATGAGGCCCGTTTGAAACGGGATGTAGTGGTCGCCAGAATGGAGTTGGTTAAGGACGCGCTACGCAAGCACCAGGACGGACTACTTGAAGAACTCGACCGGATCATGTCCTATCTAGTGGTCCCTCAAAAAGATTTCTTCGTGCTCTCGTGGTACCGTGGAGAAAACTCTATTTTCAATGATGTCGGCGAACAGACAAAGCCGGATAGTGGTGAGGATAGCGCTATGAGGCGACTACTGAAGGAGCATCTGAGGCAAGACAAGCTCTGGAGGCTGCTGCGTCAATGGGAGAAAGCGAAAGCCGACCATCTGGCTGCCAGGGTAGCATTCCAGCGGAAGACAGTAACTGTACTGCAAGACAAGACCGGCTATAAGCTCATCGACGATGGCGGCACCTCGCCTTTTATGTATTCCTATACAGCCGGCCACGTGATTTATAAGGCCGCCATTGATATAGCTTTTGCTGCGCCCGATGAAATAGCCCAGGAAAGTGTCATCAGGAAGATGGAAACGGCTATTTCTGTAAACACCAATAACGGCGATGTGATTTTCAAGAAGCACTCGACCTTAGCTGTGGCACCCGGCAGTGAAGAAGCGACAAAGCAGCATCTGCTCGATGCTCTAAAAGACTTGGGGAAGTCACCCGAAGTCAAAGCTATGGTGGAGACTTACCAGGCGCTTGAGCAAATTACGACAAAAGCCAGACAGGTAGTCGAAGATATCAGGCTCTTGGGACTAGTGCCCGGCCAGTGTGAGATTTGCCGTCGCCTGGGCATGTAGAGCTAAAGAAGGAGGATAACAGCATGAGAACTGCACTTTATGTGAGGGTATCTTCAGACCGGCAGGATGTTGATCTGTCGGTTGCAGCACAGCTCAAGGCACTGCGAGAGTATGCCGCCAGAAACGATCATGTGGTAGTGCGGGAATTCATTGATCAGGCAGAGAGCGGGCGCACTTCCTATCGACCACAGTTTCGACAGATGATATCAATGGCGAGGCATACCAATAGACCGTTTGATCTGATACTGGTTTACAAGTATTCTCGTTTTGCACGCAGCCGGGAAGACTCCATAGTATATAAAGCGCTGCTCAAAAAGAGCGGTGTCCAGCTGACTTCTATTACCGAACCATTTGATGATACCGCTGTGGGCCGACTGATGCAGTCTATCATCGAGTGTCTGGATGAGTTCTACTCCGAGAACCTGGGTGAAGAGGTAACCAGGGGCATGAGAGAAAGCGCCGCTCGCGGATTCTATCTCAGCTGCCAGCCTCCGTACGGTTATCGGAAAATCAAAGTAAACGATGGTGGCAAGGAACGTGCGAAGCTGGATATCGACGAATTCCAGTCCCGGGTCGTAGCCTCGGTCTTCGAAGAGGTCATGAATGGCAAAGGGCTTACTGAAATTGTGAAGGGATTAAACTCGAGGGGTATTGCTAGCCCAAGAGGAAACACCTGGGGTAAGACGAGCGTTCACAAGATACTTAGCAACGAGATTTACACAGGTAATATGGTTTGGGGACGCAACAGCAAGCGAGGCTTGCCCCCAGTCCGTGCAGACAATGCCTGCCCTGCTATTGTCGACCAGGAAACGTTTCGGCGAGTACAAAGCCTCCTAGGAGAGCGGTCTTTCGCCAAGGTACACCCTCAAAGAATATCCAGCCGGTATCTTCTAAGCGGGCTTGCTCGCTGCGGACACTGTGGGAAAGCTCTGATCGGACTTGAGGCGAAAAGCGGAAAGTTTGCCTATTACGTATGCGGCACGTTAGTCAGAAAGGGAGCAAGATCATGTCCCTCTCGCTACCTCAATGCCAGAAAACTAGAAGAGTTGGTCATTGATAAGATCAGGGAACATGTGCTAACCCCCGCGAATTTGACCCGACTGGCAAAGATGGTCACGGAAGAGTTAAATAGGAATGTGGTTGCCTACGAGACCGAAATCAGCACGATCGATAGTGCGATTCTCGACGCTACTGCCCGGTTGGATCGGCTTTATGATGCTTTGGAAACTGGGAAAATATCACTTGATGTCCTGGCCCCACGTATCCGAGAGCTAAAGGAACGTCAGGATAAACTCCAGGCACGAAAAGATGAACTACATATGCTCCTGACTGGAGAAAAAGCAGAGGTGGCTACCCAGCAAGAAGTAGCCGAATGCGCAGCAGACTTTAAAGAGCTGCTGCAAGAAGGATCCCTGGTCGAGAGGAAGGCCTTTGTCCGTAGTTTTGTAAATGAAGTAAGAGTAACCGGAGAGCAAGTGTTAGTTAACTATACGATACCTATGCCGCCGCCTAAGCTCAAAGAGGAGAAGAATCCAGTTCTTGATATTGTACACTATGGTGGGCCATTGTGGACTCGAACCACAGACCCCGGTCTTATCAGGACCGTGCTCTAACCAACTGAGCTAATGGCCCTCGGCAGGTAAAATATAGCCCTTGTGGGAAGAGGCTGTCAAGCTAAGGGGGAATTCGCCTCAGCCTAACTCTCCCAGTCTATCATCTTAGTGTTCTTCCTTTTCCTGCCAGAGAAGAGCCGCGGTACGCTTTACGACTTCGTAACCAAAACCGCGGTAAGTGAGGTAACTTGATAGACGTCGGTAAAAGTCTGGATAATCTAAATGGGCAAGGGCCGGCATCCGGCTAGAGCCTAGCTTATAAGCAATCTCTTCGTCATCTATGTCCTTGGTCACCTGTTCAATGATTTCTGCGGCTACTTTTTTATCTCTTAATTCCTTTTTTATCAATCTTTTGCTCTTAGGCCTGAAGGATAAGCGGTTATCTGTCCAGAATTGGGCGAAGGTAAAATCATCGCTCAGGTTTTGCTCCCTGAGTTGGGCAATTGTTTTCTCTGCCACTTCATTAGCAAAACCGCGTCGGTGAAGCCACTGTCTGATTTCCGCTTCGCTGCGCGGGCGATAACTGAGATAATGGTAGGCTGCATTGAGGCAATCCTGCAAGGAATTTCTATCTGCCAACTGGCTTCTTCCTGAATTACATCAAGCTTCTTGTGAGGAGGTTTCTGAACCTTCTCCGAGAGAGATGCCGGGAATAGCCGTTGAAGCTCTTATTGTGCTTTCTAGTTGTGAAGCTAGTTCAGGGTGCTGCCTCAGGTAATCCTTGGCATTTTCCCTGCCCTGCCCCAACTTCGTATCGCCGTAAGTAAAGAAGGCGCCAGCTTTCTTTACCAGGCCTGTTGTTACCCCAAGGTCAACCAAATTCCCCTCTTTGCTTATCCCGTGGTTAAACATAATATCAAATTCAGCGCTGCGAAAGGGAGGCGCTACCTTGTTCTTAACCACCCTGGCCCTTACCCTTGTGCCTACCATTTCTGTGCCCTGCTTGATGGAATCACCCCGCCTCAAATCTATTCTCACCGAACTATAGAACTTAAGCGCCCTTCCCCCAGGAGTTACCTCCGGATTACCGAAAACAATGCCCACCTTTTCTCGCAACTGGTTAATAAAAATAACCGCTGTTTTAGACTTACTGATAGCAGCACTCAATTTTCTCAGTGCCTGGGACATCAATCGTGCCTGCAAACCAACATGGGCATCGCCCATCTCGCCTTCTATCTCAGCTCTGGGCGCCAGGGCGGCTACACTGTCGATGACTACTACATCTACAGCACCGCTTCTCACCAGGGTTTCAGTAATTTCCAGAGCTTGCTCGCCGGTGTCAGGTTGGGAGATAAGTAAATCGCGCAGGTTGACACCGCAGTTAGCGGCATATCTAGGGTCAAGGGCATGCTCAACATCAATATATGCAGCAATACCGCCAGTTTTTTGAGTTTCAGCAATTATGTGCTGGGCGAGTGTAGTTTTACCTGAAGCCTCAGAACCAAATATCTCGGTAACTCGCCCTCTAGGTATGCCACCTATTCCTAAAGCCAGATCAAGAGCCAGTGCCCCGGTGGGAATGGCATCTCCAGCTACTCTGGCTGGAGCTTCGCCTAACTTCATAATCGAACCTTTGCCATATTGCCTCTCGATTTGCTCAATGGCTAATTCGACTGCCTTCTCTTTCTCAGTAGCCACTCCTTAAATATTGTATCATGGGGACTATAACCCAATCAATGGGGAAATAATGCCGGGTCTACACTTTTTAGCGTGAAAATTTGCCTGAGTTTACCATTGTCGCTAACAATCGAAGCTAAAAACGGTGTTCAGGTGGATTTATGGGCACTACATCGACGCCCCAGCTTTAGATTCCACCTCGATCAAAGCTGTTGACTGCAGGGGGCAACTTATAGCCCAGGAGCTCCTCCAAGCCTTCAGCTTGTTCCACATGATAAGGGCCCACTCTAGTGCGGCGAACTTCCACTACAGTAGCGCCCACCCCGAGTTTCTCTCCGATATCGTGAGCAAGGCTTCTAACGTAGAATCCTGAAGACACCTCGCAAGCGAAAGCAAAATAGGGAAACTGGAACTCCTTAAGCTCCAAGGAATAAATACTTACCTTTTTAGGTGGTATATCTACGCTGATACCCTTTCTGGCTAATTGGTAAGCTTTTCGTCCCCCCATTTTTTTAGCTGAAAATGCTGGAGGGGTCTGCCAAATATCACCATAAAATTCCTTCAAGACCCTTTCCAATTCTTCTCTGGTTACTTCGTTATTGCTTCGTCGTAAAACCTTTCCTTCAGAGTCGAAGGTGTCTGTCGCGACACCGAGAACAGCCTTAACCTCGTAAGCCTTGTCCAGCTTAAGGAATAAAGAGGCGTTTTTCGTGCGCTTGCCGGTGAGAACAACTAAAAGCCCTGTAGCCAGAGGGTCTAATGTCCCTGTATGACCAGCCTTCACGTTGAACTTCTTTTTTATCCGCTCCACCACGCGGGAAGAGGTAAGCCCTTTAGGCTTGTCCACCAGGAACATTTTGTCCATCCCCGCAAGTATACCGGAAAACCTGGAGCTTAGCACTCGCCGAGGCTTGTTTAAAAATGTGGGTTTTGACAGGTTTGCCAGCTAATGCTATCATAACTTATATAAATTAAATTGCAGCCAAAGTTAATGGTAGCAAGATGGTCAATTTGCTTGGGGATGGGACTTAGGGGGTTGTGATAGGTGGATGACGCCGATAGTTGGCTTTTATTAGCCTTTCCAGTTTGCGTAGCTCCTTCAGCTTTCTTTTCCGACGCTGAGTCGGCTTTTATCTCCTTGCCTAAAGCTGGTAGTAATCTGGTTGCACATGTCGTTTACTCAGGGTGAGCATTAAGGGTGAACATTAACGGCCTCTTTGTGATATTGTTTTTCCTCTGTCTTGGGTGTGCCGCTTTTTTCTGCAGTGCTGAGACTGCTTTCATTGGTATGCAGAAGCTGCGTCTACAACATCTGATCCAGAGTGGACACCCTGCCGCCAAAAGGGTGGCAAAGATTGTGGAACAGCCGGAGAAATTTCTCGCTACAGTTCTTTTGGGGATCAACTTTTTTGAGACGGCAGTAGCCACTCTGGGCACAATCATAGCAGTGTCACTAATCCGAAATGAGAACTGGGCAGTAGCCATCGCTACCATCGTGATCACTATAGTAACCTTAGTTTTCGCTGAGCTTATTCCTAAGAGCTTGGCAGTTCGTTACGGAGAAAGAATAGCTCTGAGATATGTTAGACCTCTAGAAGTAATCTCTACCATCCTCTATCCTCTGGTTTACATTCTGAACCACATCGGGATTAGGTTCACCAAGTTAGTCGGGGAGGGCGAAATTCCCAAGCCGACCATCAGCGAGGAGGAATTTCGTACAGCTATCAACATAGGTGAGGCTGAAGGGGTAGTGGAAGGTAATGAGGCAGAGATGTTACACAAGGTGTTTGAGTTTACCGACCGCCCGGTGAGTAAGATAATGGTTCCCAGAACAGAAATTACCTGGGTGGAGCAGGGGACGAAGCTAAGTGATTTCCTGAATCTCTATACCCAGGGACGCTACAGTCGTTTCCCCGTATATAAGGATAATACCGATAATGTGGTAGGTATGTTGCATGCCAAGGATGTGCTGATGAAGTTAACCGATGAATCTGACAGCAGAGACAGCGTCATCGATGATTTGATGCGCCCTGCCTATTTTGTACCTGAAGGGAAACGTTTAGGGGAGCTTCTTGCTGAGATGCGAGACGGTGGTCACCATGTGGCAATCGTTGTCGACGAGTTTGGAGGAATTGCGGGAATGGTTACCCTCGGACAGCTAACTGAGGAGATTGTCGGCGATATTCACGATGAGCTAACGGGTAAAGAAAAGGATTTCATTGTAACTGGCGACAGCACCTTTCAGCTGGATGGAGGATTCAGGATTGAAGACGCTAACGAGGAGTTGGGGCTGAATTTGCCCAGCGGTGATTATGAGACCGTGGCCGGCTTTATTCTCGGCCAACTTGGTCGGATACCGAAGCAGGGAGAGCACTTTAAGTACCAGAACCTGAAGTTCGTTATCACTGAAATACGTGGAATGAAGATAGAGAAGGTCATAGTGACCAGGGAAAAGGGCGCTGCTGCATCGTAAATTTAGTCCATCCCACCTATGATGGTAACAGGTAAGTTTTTCCAAAATTCCCCCTCTTAAGAGTAAGAGGAGGAAGGGGAGTTATGAGTAAATACTTGTATAACGACCCAACTACAAAATTAAACCGACGCCACCTCAGGAAGAATGCAACCGATGCTGAGCAAAAATTATGGAGCATATTGCGAAGTAAACGGATGGCTGGTCTTAAGTTCATCCGACAATATAGTGTAGGCCCATATATCCTCGACTTTTACTGTCCTGAACGAAGGTTAGCCATTGAAGTTGATGGAGGACAACATGCAGATGTATACGGCCAACAACATGATGCTCATCGTGATAGCTATCTCAGGGAATTAAACATTCGTGTGATAAGATTCTGGAATAACGACGTGTTATAAAATATCGAAGGGGTAGGGGAAAAGAGGAGGCTAAGAAACATTCATAACCCCCCTTTATCCCCCCTTATTTTAAGGGGGGATGTAGAACGAAAGAGCCCTTATCTTAAGGGGGCTAAGGAGAGAATTCTCGGTTAAAGGGGAATGTTGAAGGAGAGAATCCTTATCCTAAGGGGTAACAGGTAAGTTTTTCCAAGATTCCCCCTCTTAAGAGTAAGAGGAGGAAGGGGAGTTATGATGGAAAGAATCCTTATGCTAGCGGGCATGTTGAAGGAGAGAGCCCCAATTCTAAGAGGGAACTTGTGGAAAACTAAAATATTACCCATACCGAGGGGTAAAATTAGCTCATCCCGACATGTCGGGATATTTCTCGCTATCAGTCCCGATTTATCGGGGCGAGGCAATCTAAGGAGGTCTTTTGAAGCTTATTTTAGTTAGGCATGGCGAAACTTATTGGAATGACGAGAGGCGTATCCAGGGAGGCGATAGCGATATCGAACTGAATGATACCGGATTGGAGCAAGCCAGGAAGCTAGCAGCTTTCCTCAGGAATGAGCCCGTTGCAGCCATACTCTCCAGCCCTTTGCGGCGAGCTATAGCTACAGCCGAAGTCATAGCTAGCCATCACCAGTTGCCCGTAGAGATTGATCAAGGGCTTAGAGAGCTCAAAGTTGGTGAACTGGAAGGCATGTCTGTTTCAAATTTAAGTACCACGTTCAGCCAGTTTTTAATGCAATGGTGGCAAAACGGGGGGGCAGTGAAATTGCCCAACGGAGAAAGTCTTGTTGAATTGCAACAGAGAGCCTGGAAGGCCGTTGAACGTCTGCTAGAAAGGCATAAAACTAGTCCTGAGCACAACGAAGGAACGACGATGATAGTAGTCAGCCATTACTTCGTTACCTTAGCCATCATTCTTAAAGCTTTAAATTTGCCTCTGGACTGCTTTACCAAATTCAAGGTAGACCTTGGTGGGGTAAGCATCCTTGAGATTAAGGATTATGGACCCCGCTTGGTGACATTTAACGATACCTCCTATCAGTGTTAGCTGCGAGGGGCAAAGCAAATGGGTTCCCCAAAAATTCGCAGAATTTTGGGGGTGCAAAGCAATCCCTATGAACAAGATTAAGCTAGAGTCAAAAGTTATAGATTTTATCCAGCGGTATAGCTTGATTTCACCTGAGGAGATAGTGGTTGTCGGGGTCTCAGGTGGTGCTGATTCAGTATGTTTGCTTCATGTTCTGGCAAAATGGCAGAAAAGACTAGGGATAAAACTTCATGTAGCTCATCTAAATCATCAACTTCGGGGAGTTGAATCCGAAGCTGATGCCAAATACGTGTCTAATCTGGCTGGCTCGCTTGGCATTCCCGTCACTATTGATAAACAGGACGTGGCTGCCTACAGGATTGAAAGAAATTTCTCCGTTGAGGAAGCTGCCCGGGAACTACGCTATGCTTTTCTCGCCAGGGTAGCTAGAGAGGTCGGAGCCAATCGAATAGCCATAGGTCATACCAGGGATGACCAGGTAGAGACCATTTTGATGCACATATTACGGGGAACGGGAATTACCGGATTGTGCGGTTTAGCCCCTTGCTCGCCTATGGCGTATGATAAGCAAGGAATGTCATTGCGAGCCCCGACTTGTCGGGGCAATCTCTTGGTAATAAGACCGCTTCTAGATATTACTAGAGAGGAAACAACGAGTTATTGCCAGGAACACCAGCTTGACCCGCGTGTTGATTCCTCCAACCGTTCGCTTTCCTTCTTCCGAAATCGCCTTCGCCTCCAGTTGTTACCTCTGCTCAGACAATATAATCCCAGCGTTGACCAAGCCCTGCTCCGCTTGGCTGATATTGCCAAAGAGGATAGTGCTTTCATTGAACAGCAAGCTTCTGGGTTGTGGGATGAAGTGGCCAGGCAGGAAAATAACGCCATTTACCTAGATAGGAAGCAAATTGCTAGCTTGCCGATAGCCTTGCAGAGGCAATTATTGAGAGCAGCTGTGACCAAGTTGGCCGGGGATACTCGAGACATCGAAGCCAGTCATATTGAAGCCGCAAGGAGCCTGCTAAATAAACCAGTGGGCAAAAGAATCTCTCTGCCCCATGACTTTATCTGTCAGGGAGGATATGATGAGCTTGTCATTGAGAGCACAGCCAAGCAATCTCAGCTTCTGCCGTGTCCCTTTCCTCCGCTGCCAGGCGAATTTCCTCTTAAAGTGCCTGGTAAGACAGTTTTCCCGGGATGGAAGGTGATAGCCAGCATAGTTGGGGAGCGAGTGGACGAAGGTCATTGCCAGCCCCTCACCTTTTGTTATTCTGAGCGTAGCGAAGAATCTCACGCTGCTCAGGACAGGCTCCGCGAAGAATCTCGCCCCGCTCAGGGTAGGCTTGGCGAGGCAATCTCAGCCGATTTCGATTTACACAAAACCGGAACCGAGCTCTTCGTCCGTCAGCGTCGGCCCGGAGACAGATTTCAGCCTCTAGGCATGAGCATGCTTAAGAAGCTCTATGAGTTTATGGTTGACGCCAAGATACCTCGTTCCTGGCGAGGCCACATCCCAATAGTCTGTTCCCCTCAGCAAATCATCTGGGTAGTGGGCTGGCGCATTGATGATAGGGTCAAAGTCACTGAAGCTAGCAAAGAAATTCTTCGTCTGGAGTTTAGCAAGTCATAATGAAAGCAGTAGACAGGGAATTACGTTTACGCCATCTTGCCGTCGACGAAGCCCTATGGCAGCTTGACCAATATCTCAACGATGCCTTTATGGCCGGCTTGCCCTCTGTGCGCATTGTTCATGGTAAGGGGACAGGAAAATTACGCCGTGCCGTACATGACTCACTAGCCAAGCATCCTCTGGTTAAATCCTATCGCCTTGGTGATTATGGCGAAGGAGACTATGGCGTCACCATAGTGGAGCTGAGAAACCATTAATCGACAAAAAGGAAGCACGGGGTTAATATAAGGCATTCTTGAATGCTTATCCTTACCTGTTCTTACCCTAACCGCTAGCAGCTTATTACCTACAAGTATTCGTTTTGGATCAGGCTTACCACTACTTCCGATCGTTCCATCAGGGCGCAAGTACTGGTGTACCATAGCTAGTGGTTGTCCATCTTGGGTCCAGTATACAAGCATTTGACTCCGTGTACAAAATGGTTCACCCTTTGGTGATGGGTCAGGATGCCTCTCTGAAAAAACTGTTTGATAAAATTCACCTGATTTGACTCGCTCTAAGAGTTGACATGAATTGAATGCTTGTCGTATAGTTTTTGGTGGGACCCATTCAGGATTTTTGGACCAAAAATGAGGAGAGTGCCCCATGGATTTAACTTCTGAAATATTTCGTAAAGTTTTCCAATATTTGGATGGCAAAATTAGTGTGGAAGATGTTGAAGATTGGCTGGTACCTCATCTTTATGAATTCCTCACTTTGCCTCCCTCTAGTGCATCAGAGCTAGCAGGTATCATTGAGCTTGGTTTGGCGGAGATAAGCAACGGCCAGTCCTCTGAAGAAGATTTTCGTTCGCTACTTAGGAAGTACATCCTAGAACACAACACTACCACTATTGATGTGAGACCCCCTGAGCTAGTTTGCACTAGCAGTTCAGCAAATACAACGCAAATAATGTTCCCGGCTACGCCTTCGAAGTTCCATGCGTCACTCGAGAGTATATAACTCGAAGTGGCATCTTAGTAAGCAGCTTATCATCCAGATAAACATTAAACCAATAGAGCCCTTGGTGTTCGAATGTCGTTGCTATATTAAGAACCAGGTTGACGCCTTTATCCTCACCCTCGAACAATACTGTGCCAGTCATCGAGGGTTTCCTGAGTCCAGATGGCTCCTCCAACTCGATGCTGATTTCGTGACTACCGCGTGCTTCGCCTGAAGTGAGAGAGATGAATGCCGTCAGGTTATATGAGACGGGTGGGCATCTCAAGGGGTGCATCTGGGCCCGTGCGTGTATGGGTTATACGGTCAATAATACGTATCAGCGAAGGAACATTATGTATTTCCCTTAGCACATGTTGACAGAGCACTGCTGCCTTTAAATACGGTCTTTGCTCAGATGGCATAATTTGCTCCGCATGAATATATTATAGTGAAAAGCTTAACCCTCTTTTAGCTTTCTGTCAACTAGTTTTGAAGACAGTTCACTTAATGTAAGAGGCTTGGAAGTCACCAATTCAGAATGACCACAGGGTGGATTAGCTAGTCCCCGGCAAGAGACATGACAGTTAGCAGTGCAACCTGGAACGGGCTTGAACCTGCCATCTGCTTGCTTTCGGGCAAAGGGCAGTGGTAATCCCTCGCAGTGCGGGATGCCCGGGGAGTCACTTTCCCCGGCGGAAAGTTCCTGGCAGGTGGCATAGGTCATTCCCCTGGCTTCGACCAATTCCTTTACTTTCCGGTGGAAGCCGAGCCTCAAGTCCTTGCGCAGGCGATAGCCTCCGCCTGACCAATGTGCCTCGTAGATGTATTCTTGCTCGAATTTCTTAGCTGCTAGCGGCGACTGGCTGTAGATAACTTTGTATATTCGCTGCCATATACTTGTGCCTTTGTGACCGGCTGATGGAGAGCGCCTCCTGGATAGCCGGCCAGTGCTGGCGGTGACATGCCTGGCTCCAATCGCAGCGAAGACATCAAGCAACCCAGTTATTTTTTCAAACCAGGAATCACCGTAAAGGGCCAGGAATAAATGGACAAAAATGGGGTCGAGGCGAACGACAATGTCTATACCCATGTCAGATAGTTTGCCGGCAGCAGCTACCCTGGCATCGAACGAAGGCGCCCCTGGTGACAAAAGCCCGAGCACCTCAGGAGTCCCTTCGATGGTTATAGCTATAAATTTAGGCTTGTACTCGATAAAGCCAGGCAATTCCAAAAGAAAGGACGGGTCGCCTTTGGTGGTGATGAAAAAGGAGACGCCGTAGTCCATAAGAAGCTGTACCAGTCTTTTGACCTCTCTCTTCAATTCAGGTATGTCCTGGCAGGGGTCGGAGATATTGGACAAGGAAATCGGCGGGCATAAAGTCAGCTTTTCGAGGTCTCTCTCCACTAACTCGGGCAAGTTGGTATAAATCAGGGTATCCTCGGAGTAGTTGGAGTAAATAGCTTCTCGGGCATAGCAGTAGATACAATCATGAAGACATTGGTTTGGCCCCGGTGGCGTGACATTGATAATCCAGCAATGGAAGCACTTCCGTTCGGGATGAGAGTAGGGGAAATCATGGAAGGTCGAGCCTTTCTTGGCTATTAACCTTATGGGCACAATCCTATTTTAGCAGTTTATGGTCTTCCCCATAATTTCGTATTACGAGGCGTGAAGGAATCCCTTCCTTCACGGTCACGCTGGCAATGACAAAGAGCGGGCGGGGACGAGCCCCGCCGCTCTCCCTCTTAAGATAAGAGGGGGAAGGAGAGTTATGAATATATACCTTTACAACGATCCAACTACAAAATCGAAGCGACGCTGTCTTAGGATGAATGCAATCGATATTGAGCAGGCAAGCACAACATGATGCCCATGGAAATAACCCCCCTTTATCCCCCCTTATTTTAAGGGGGGATAACGAAGGAGAGAATCCATATTTTAAGGTTTTGAGGGGGACATTTAAGGAAAGAATCACTATGTGAAGGGTCCCCCTCTTAAAATAAGAGGGGGAAGGGGAGTTATGAAAGGAGAGAAGCCTTGTTTTAAGGGGGGACACTGAAAGACAGACCACTAATTTTTGATTTGAAGAAATCCCAAATCCCAAGCCCCAAATCTCAAACAAAAGAAAGGAAAATTTAATTCCTCTCATCAAAATATAGATGGCCAAAACAGTTTAGAGCCTTGAATTTTGATATTTGGATTTGTTTAGAGTTTGGATTTTGGGATTTGGAATTTAGCCAACGGGATTGCCACGCCCCGATAAATCGGGACTCGCAATGACAAAAGCAAGAATGACAAATGTAGTGCCACGCTTTAGCCTCATGCTGGACTCTGCTAGGTCAGGTGCTGGTTTGCCCGGTTGAGGTGAGTGGCGAAACAGGCTAAAATGGAGGTAAGGTAACAGGTAAGTTTTTCCAAAATCCCCCCTCTTAAGACTAAGAGGGGCTAGGGGAGTTATGAAAGAGAACGTCCTTATGTTAGAGGATGTTGAGGAACGTTCATAACCCCGCTTAACCCCCCCTTATTTTAAGGGGGGATACGGAAGGAGAGAGCCTCCTAATTTCAAGACGGAACTTATGGAAAAACTAAAGTATTACGAGGTAAGTTGATGGCTCCCAGTTCGACATGCCTGCTACATCATCCAGGGGCTTGGTGATACTGAGCAGGGACCTCTGGATGCTGTGGCAGGGGCGGTGAACTATGACCAGAGCAAAAGCTAAAAAGGCGACTCACGGAAAGCAGCCCGGAGGAAAGCAAGCCGAAGGAAAGCCCCCAAAGAAGGGCCTGCCCTGGTTTGCCTGGCTGTTTATAGCATTAGCGATTGCCGGCGTTGTTGTCTTTGTCCGTATCTACCCCATGGGCCAGCCCTCCCCGGATAACGTTGGGAAGCCAAGGGCAGCAATCGTTGACCAGCTTTCCAGCCTTCAGGAAAACGAAGGCTTTGTCGGAAACGTCACCAAGGAGCTTGAGGACTACGGCTTTGAAGTTGACCTCTACCAGGGTGATAACATCACGGTTGAGTTTTACCGCCAGCTACCTACTCAGGGTTATAAGCTCATCATCTTTCGAGCTCATTCCGGTATACTGGCACAGGATGGGGAGGTAATGTTGAGGACCGTGCTGTTTACCAATGAGGAATATAGCGAGTCAGGACATTATCTTGAACAGATATATGACCAACTGGTTATGGGCAGGGCTGGCGAAGGCTGTCCTATGATGTTCGGGATAACTCCGGAATTCGTCAGCGCCGAAAGTGTGGTAGGCCAGGCCACGGACATGGAAGGGAGATTTGATGATACCGTTATCATAATGATGGGCTGTTCCGGCATCTATTTGACAGACCTGGCTCAAGCATTTGTTGATAAAGGCGCCTCGGTCTATCTTGCCTGGGACCGCAGCGTGGAGTTGTATTACGTGGATGAAGCTACTCCCTATCTCATGAGACAGTTGTGCTCCGGGAACCTGCCCATTAAAGAGGCGGTGGATAGCACCATGCAGGAGAGAGGCCCAGACCCGGAATATGAGGCGGAGCTCAAATACTATCCATTAACCAATGGTGGTAAGACGTTGAAGGAACTAATAAAATAGTCGAGGGCAAAGGCTTTGCGCCGGCTACTGTTCATCCTTGATCTTGGCACAGAGGTGTGTCATAAAGATTAAAGATACAGTATACGAGCTTTCCCTCTCACCAGGGGAGGGAGAATCGTAAAGTGCCATTCTGAGCCCCGACAAGTCGGGGCTCAGAATGGCAGCCCTGTGGAGGCTGAGATACATGGGTGACACTTTGAAAGGAGATGAAAGGACGTTACAATGGCTGCATTATGAATGTCTATTATACAATGCCAGGATACAAGCGCTTAGCGAGCGCCCCCAAGCTGTCCAGGGAGGCCAGGCAAAGACTCAAATGGTTCGATTACTACAAATCCCATAATCAAAACGCCCGCCTCACCTGTCGCTACTTTGGCATCTCTCCCCCAACTTTCTATCGCTGGAAAAGGCGCTATGACCCCAAGCATATAGAGAGCTTAGAGGACCTACCTCATCGCCCCAAGCATTTAAGGCAGCCTACTTATTCAGTGGAACTAGTTGAGGCTGTGCTTAGACTAAGAGAGGAATATCCCAGATGGGGAAAGGACAAGCCGGTGATACTTTTGCGTCGTGAGGGATTTACCTCATCTGCTTCCACACTGGGCAGCATCCTTAAGAAGCTAAAAGAGCGTGGTGTATTGAAAGAACCCTTGCCAAATCACATATCTGGCAGGAAAAGCCAAAGGCCACGCCCCTATGCGGTGAGAAAACCAAAAGACATGTAGTTGAGAAGCCAGGAGACATCGTGGAGGTGGATACACTTGATGTGAGACCTCTGCCTGAAGTGGTGCTTAAACATTTTACTGCCAGAGACGTTATCTCAAGGTGGGATGTTTTGGAGGCTCATATTAGGGCAAGCTCTCACACTGCAGCTGTTTTCATGGATACCCTGCTAAGACGGATGCCATTTCCTGTTTAAGTCATCTAGGTGGGCGGGGGACCTGAGTTTCAAGATTGCTTTGAGGAGGAATGCCAAAGAAGAGGCATCAAGCTATTCGTTTTGCCGCCACGCTCACCTAAGTTCAATGGACATGTGGAAAGAGCACAAAGGAGACATACTGAGGAATTCTATGAGGTAACGAACACAGGCTTTGAGATAGCGGAACTGAACCAAGCTTTATTAGAATGGGAAAAAGTCTACAATACCGTCCGACCCCACGAGGCGCTGGGATACCTCACTCCACAGGAATTCCTGAGCTCCATCAGCAAAACGAAGGAAAGGAGGAAGTGTCACCAATCATATGAACGAGTACAACCTCTTGACTGTGAAGGCTGGGACTGTGATATTATAGGAGATAAGTTGCTGGACATCATAGGTAGCCCCCAGTTTCTCTTAGTACCAAAGGGTATCCAGCCCGATCCAGAATGGAGGTTGATGCACCATGCGAAGAATTGCTTTCGCGGCTATTAGCTGTCTTTTGCTCGTAGGGCTAACTCTACCTGGCTGTGTTACTGAGGTTGACCATCTGGTCGCTCTCACAGTCTCCAGCACAATTGGCGGATCAGTAACCGTACCCGGCCAGGGGACTTTTTCTTACGACGCCGGCACGGTGATTAACCTGCTGGCCGAAGCCGAGGCAGGTTACGAGTTTGTCAAGTGGACTGGTGATGTGAGCACCATCGCCGATGTCAACGCTGCTGCCACTACCATAACCGTAGACGACGACTACTCCATCGAGGCTGAGTTTGCGGCGATTCCGCCTGTTCAGTACAGCCTGGCCACCTCGAGCACCGCTGGCGGTTCGATCACCATGCCTGGAGAAGGCACGTTTATGTACGACGAAGGAACAATGGTCAACCTGGTGGCAGAAGCCGAGGAAGGCTACAAGTTTGTCAGCTGGACTGGTGATGTGAGCAACATCGAGGATCTCGACGCGGCTCACACCACCATCATCATGGATGACAGCTATTCAATCACCGCGAACTTTGAGAGAAAATACACGCCAATGGTGGCCGCGGGCGTCTGGCACACGGTAGGACTTAAGGCCGACGGCACCGTGGTGGCGGTGGGATACAACGCGGAAGGGCAGTGTGAGGTTGGCGGCTGGACGGACATCATCCAGGTGGCGGCAGGCGGATATCACACGGTGGGGCTTAAGTCGAACGGCACGATGGTCGCCATCGGAGCGAACGAATACGGGCAGCGCGACGTGGACGCCTGGACGGACATTATCCAGATCGACGCGGGCAAATACCACACCGTTGCTCTCAGGGCCAACGGCACCGTGGTGGCCACGGGGTGGAACGGGTACGGGCAGTGCAACGTGCACGGCTGGACGGAGATCATCCAGGTCGACGCGGGGTTCTATCACACGGTGGGGCTCCGGGCTGACGGCACGGTGGTGGCTGTGGGGGTTGACGTTGGCGGAGAACTTGAAGTTAGAGAATGGACAAATATTGTCCAGCTGGACGCGGGCGCCCATCATACGGTGGGGCTTAGGGCGGATGGGACTGTAGTGGCCGTGGGACGGAACGAGCACAAGGAGTGCAACCTGGATGGCTGGGCCGACATAGTTCAGGTGTGTGCGGGCTGCCGGTTTACAGTGGGACTCAAGCCTGACGGGACTGTGGTGGCCGCGGGATTGAATCAGTACGGGCAGTGCGACGTCGCCGGTTGGAGCAACATCGTGCAGGTTGATGCAGGGATCGCACACACAGTGGGGCTGAAATACGACGGCAGTGTGGTTGCCGTAGGCACCAACAATGTCGGGCGGTGCGAGGTCGGCGACTGGATGCTGACCTAATCTTGCGCCCTATACCCTGCCCCTTATGGGCCGAGATGGGACAGGAAAATCACTGCGGGCGCAAGATGGGTGGCCGTCTTATCATTCTGAGGTGCTCCCTTCTTGCCGTTGCGACTGGCGACTCGTCAGGGCGTGGCTCGTCGCCGCCTGGCCAGATTCTAAATCGTAATCCCGATAAAATCGGGAACCTCTAAATGCCGATTCCATCCCGACAGCTATGACAAAGCCTGATTGTCGGGACAAAGTCGAGACAAATCCAAGTATCAATCCCGATTTAACTGGGACAAAATCCTAAACGTTTTGAGCATTGGTATCTCATGCTTTGATATTGTTTAGGCCTATCCTGAGCCTGTCGAAGGAATTTCGTGCTTGGGATTTAGGATTTCTTATGAGGGTTTCATACGAAGTTACGTGGAAGACTATTTTTTCGCGCTCAGGGGCTCTTACCACCATAAATCTTTTGAAACGTTTTCCCACAGATAGAGCCGCCACCTACTGCTACTGCGGAGGCTGAGATACATAGGTAACACTCATGGTATGGTTAGTAATGATACTAAGTTACTATGAGGAGTTACCATAATGAGAAAGCCGGCCAGCTTCTACTTCTTTAAAAGAAAGCCCATTGTCCCGACTTGTCGGGATTCAACCGCCCGCACCAATCTCTTGCCTATCTTACTCCGGTAGAGTATATTGAAAGAGAACTTACTAAAATCCGCAGCCCAGTGTTACCTATGTGGTCAGCCAGCACACCCTCTGATCTAGTTCAGATAGATTAGTGACACACAAGTTATGAAAGGACGTTACAATGGCTGCATTATGAATATCTATTGTACAATGCCAGGATATAAACGCCTGGCAAACATCCCCAGGTTATCAAAGGAAGCCACACGAAGACTCAAATGGTTCGATTACTACAAATCCCATAATCAAAACGCCCGCCTCACCTGTCG
>Ga0315543_1000048_pt1 | contig 140931 bp, 108 predicted proteins | sample SalMarSW160210MG_2_FD_203098 | JGI IMG/M metagenome (GOLD analysis project Ga0315543, IMG submission 203098) | Salt marsh sediment microbial communities from the Plum Island Ecosystem LTER, Massachusetts, United States - Salt Marsh Sediment SW1601-210 ...
GTTTCTTAAATATGTCTGTTTTGAGTAGAAGATAAAGATATAGGAGTCGTTCCCTATCCAAACAGCTACATACCGGACAAACCGCTTTTTCGCGGTGGCCACCGCCAGCGACTTGTTTCTGTTTGAAAACCGGTAAGCTTAGACCAAACGGCCGAAACGTTCGTAAATGAGAATTGCACAGCGGACATTTGTATCTGAATCCAAAGTAATATACCCTCCTGTATATTGCTCGAAGTCTCGGCTTAAACTTCGCTGGTATCAATGCTCTTAGAAGTGCCTTGATTTTTCTTTTCATTATTTCTTTTTTTATATAGACCTTGGTATGACTGAAATGCTTCTAATAATTGTTCAATTCTTTAGGTGTTGCAATGAGAAGATGAACTCCGGACTTTAGTCTATCAAGATATTTGTCAATAAAATCAAGAAGCTCTTTATTATGATAATATTCAATGAGATTGATCATTAGCGGGATGTCAACTTACAGCCATATCATAAAATATGGTATGTCTTGATTATAGTCTCCACTTAAACCTTTGGCGTTAAGTCCACGATGTTGATATTTTTTATCTTTCCGGGAATAGTATTCCTGTTCGCATTTGGTCCATATTTCTGGTCAAATAGTCCGAATGTCAGGATCATTTCCCACAGTTTGCTTAGTCTTGGTCGGGTAGTGTTAAGATCATGATTGAGTAATTCAATAATGATTTTTTTGTCGAAAAAGTTTTCATCAAGATTATTTACTGTCTTCTCAACAATTGAACGGTATTTCTGAGACAATCGTAACAATCCGTTCATATCATGCCATGAGCTGTTTTCAAGAAAAATCTTGCAATCTCTCTCCGACTGCCGAGAGCGTGTAACAATTTTCGAATAGTGTGATATATATCGGATTGCATTCCTTAGTTTTCTTCGTGATCCTAACAAGAAACCTCTCCATGGTGGGCGCAATCCTGCCGGTAGCCCGGTATTCGCATCAGCGATCCATGCAAGTTTAGGATTGACTAATTTAAGTGACCTTTGCACAATCTTTCCGCCTTTCTTCCAGCTTAACGGAATACTCAAGGCAAGTGTAAATAAATCATTGTCATAGGCTGGCGACCTGTCTGGAAAAACTGTACGCAGTCCATACTGGAAACCTGTATCTTGGTCAGATTGCAAATCAAGAATTGTGAAATATTCGGAGCAGTTTTGAATGTCTTTGTATTTCAATAATAGCATAGAGAACTTATTGATTACTTTTTCTCTTGCTGCAGCGGCTCTTGCTTTCATCCGACCATTTAATGCAAGCATCAACAAATCCTGATTATGCGGCTTTTGAAAAATCATTGAGTTATAAACACACTGAGCAATCCTTCTTGCTTTCAGAACATCCGGCTCATTAAGATGAACATGATATGCAGGATACATATAGTTGGCTAAATTACCAATCGTAAAATATCCTTTGAACAGCGTATCCCACCATTGTGCCGTTAATATAACTCGAATTCCATTATCTAACATTTTTTTGTGTAGCCCCAGTGAATGACAAGCTATAAAAGCCCTCTGTGATTCATTAACATCCACTGCTAACTCGGCAACATCAGCATAGTGGTCGCTATCTCGTTCAATCAACATATGTTCATGTCCAAGTAACTTTGCGATTTTTACTGCTAAACGTGCATCTGAAAGTTCCGGATGGTTTTTATTGGAAAAGGTAACTGCAATAGTTGATTTGGATTTTGGGCATAAACCGAGCAAGAGACGGGAGTCAGTGCCTCCACTTAAGAGAATAGCAGCAGGAGCATTATCAGATGTCCTTTTGTGGACACTATTTTTAAGTCTTGTACATAATTCCACAGCGGCATCTTTCCAATTATTCAATCCTTCGACCTTGTTATTGAGATCAATATTCCAGTATTTCTCGATCCTTAGCTGCCTGCCGTCCCAGATTGCATGAGAAGCTGGAACCAATCTGCGAATATCCTGAAACAGTGTTTTATCTCCGAATATTCGAGCGGACAGAATTAACTCTGACAGTGCATCTTCATCATATTTTTGCCCGATATCATCACGGTAATTCAGAAGCGATCTCTGGCTTGTCGAAAATACACATTCCTCTGACGAGGTCCATATATATATCGGCTCCGAACCAAACCGGTCATTGTAGAGGTGAACCTTATGATCGCGACTATCCAAAACTGCTATCACAAATGTACCGTTAAGACGTTCTACAAATTTTGGGCCATACTTCAGGTAAAGAAACAGACAATATTCTGCTCGCTGAATTGTCGGAGCATAGGCAGCCAGTTCCTGTGGTACATCTTCTGCATCCGGAAAAACTTCACCGTCCATAATTAACAGAACGTCATCTTTGAACGCAGATGCCTTCTTGAGAAAAGAGAAAGACTTACCATACCCGACCGTACCTGCATAGTACCATTTATTCCTGAATAATTCTGCATCCTGTTCGGCAGTAAAAACCAGTGGGTACGCCATCGCAGTCAGCTTATTCGTGTAATCTGAATCTAATATGTTTTTACTGATTAAACCGAATATTCCCGGCATTTTTTGCCCTTTTCAATAATAAAGAATCGATGGTAAGGATTCTCGCTAACCCGCCAGGTGCGAGAGATTCTTAATCCATTTTCTGTAATTACTCTAACGACACGATTCAACGGTGTTTCAATGTAACCTATTGCCCAATAATGCCCGTCTTCTTGCCAACATTTGTCTCTCTCTTTTTTAGATATTCGATACCGTCTGGTGCCGGTCCATTGGTATAAGCCAAATTTCGGCAGGCGAAGTCGAACCTCATAATATGGTGTTATATCCGGCAGGCTCAGTACGATACCCTTAGTTGCTACTCGATCCAATTCTCTGATTGCGGTCTCGAACTGATCGAACGGCAGATGTTCGAGAACCTGGCAACATAAGGATACATCCACTGAATTATCTTGCAAAGGCAACTTTGTAACCGATGCAATAATATCCGGTTTCAACTCCTCCTGACGATCCGCTGTGATAACTTCAATTCCAACAGTACGTAATATTGAAGAAACTATACCATTTCCGATGCCAACCTCCAGTACCAGGTTTGGTTCAAATGACAGGATACTATCTATCTGGTGAGCATAACTGAACACACGACCTTTATATAGATAACTATGCGAGTAATGCTCACGACCTGGAATTTTAGAGATATTCTGTTTGGGTTTCTTCAAGTTGTTACCTTAAGATTTTTGCTATTGTTTGGTTTTTCTCGTTTGCTGGATTGAGTATATCGCTCCTACTAATACATCATACTCAGGCCATCATCCAGCCGCTTCGACAACACGTTTCAGATCCGTATTAGGTTTAACACAGTTATAAATAAGCGCAAATATCTCTCCTAATCCTTCTTTGTCAAGTTCAGGATTTTGATGTTCTCGATTTTACCGGTAAAAGTTTTTCTGTTCGAATTTGGCCCGTATTTTTGATCAAATAGTCCGAATGTTAGAATTATTTCCCACAGTTTACTTAGCCTTGGACAAGTAAGATCAGTATCGTGACTAAAAAATTTTGTAATAACTTTTTTGTCAAAGATTTCTTCATCAAGATTATTTATTGTATTCTCAACTATAGAACGATATCTGTCGGATTGTTTCAATAAAGCATTCATATTATGCCATGAGCTGTTTTGCGCGAACACTTCTGTCTTGCTTTCGGATTGAGCGGTATTGAAATAGCTTGACAAACAACGTGTCGCTTTGCGCAATCTCCATAAGATCCCACTCCATGGCGGGCACAAACCGGCCGGTATACCAGTATTTGCATCGGTAATTCTCGCCAGTTCGGGATTCGATAGCTTTAGTGCCCTTCGGACAATCTTTCCATTTTTTTTCCACGATACCGGAATATTTAGAGCAAGTGAAAACAAATCATTGTCATAAGCGGGTGACCTGTCGGGGAAAACCGTATTGATAGAACGTTGAAAACCCATAACTGCCCAGGATTGTAAATCAGGTATTATAAAATAATCGGAACAGCTTTCGATCTCTTGGTGGTGCAGCATTAACGTAGATAGCTCACTGAGTATTTTTTCTTTAACTACACCTGTTTTCTCTTTCATCTGCTTACTTAGTGCAAGTAGCAGCAAATCCTGATTACGTGGTTTTTGAATAATCTTAGAATAGTAGCAACACTTAGCAAGATATCTGGCTTTCAATAACTCAGGTTCATTATGATTGACGTTATATACATAACCTGAATACTTGGCTGAATTCTGAATCGAATAACACGCTTTAAAAAGTGTTCCCCACCAGTTACCTGTTAATACTACCTGGATGCCAGCGTCTAACATCTGTTGATGCAGACCTAATGAGTGGCAGTGTATAAATGTTCTCGTTGATTCATTTACGTCCACTGCTAACTCAGCGACTTTTGCATAGTGGTCAATCTCCCGTTCAATCAGTACATGTTCATGTCCGAGTAACTTCGCAATTTTTACTGCTAAACGCGTATCTAAAGAATGTGGATGATTTTTATTGGAAAAAGTGGCCGCAATAGTTGACGCAGGAGACAAATCAAGTAAAAGCCGGGAGTCTATTCCTCCGCTGATCAGGGCACCAGCCTTAGCGTTATCAGCTAATCTTTTGGATACGCTTCGTTTTATTTTTTGGAGTAGTTCTGCTGCGGCATCCTGCCAGTTTTTAAGACTGGTGTTCTGTGGATTATCAGATATACTCCAGTAGTTCTCAATCCTAAGTTGCTTGCCATCCCAGATTGCATGAGAGGCTGGAACCAATCTGCGAATGTCCTGAAATAGTGTTTTTTCTCCCAAGATACGGTCAAACAAAATCAACTCGCATAGTGCATCTTCGTCGTATTTTCGCCCGATATCGTCTCGATAATTCAAAAGGGATCTCTGGCTTGTCGAAAAAGCGAATTCCTCTCCGGAAGTCCATATATATATCGGCTCCGAACCGAACCGGTCATTGTAGAGATGGACCGTATGATCGCGATTATCAAACACTGCTATTACAAATGCGCCGTCGAGACGTTCCACAAATTTCGGGCCGTATCGAAGGTAAAGATACAGACAATACTCTGCTCGCTGTATTGTCGGTGCTTCAACAGCCAGTTCCCGTGGTACATCTTCTGCATCCGGAAAAATTTCGCCGTCCATAATTAACAGAACGTCATCTTTGAACGCAGATGCCTTCTTGAGAAAAGAGAAAGACTTACCATACCCGACCGTACCTGTATAGTACCATTTATTCCTGAATAGTTCCGCGTCCTGCTCGGCGGTAAAAACTAATGGATACGCCATTGCAGTCAGCTTATTCGTGTAATCCGAATCTAAGATATTTTTATTGATTAAGCCGAATATTCCCGGCATTTTTTGCCCTTTTCAATAATTCCTAATTATTGTTTTAAACCTCATGGGTTGCCTTTATTGTGTGTGGTTTCTGCAGTCCGGATGCAGCCGACAGAATTCTATTAACATGTTCATCCCAGGAATTCTTTTCCAGCCATATTTTGTTGTCCATATCCAGCCCTTCATCCATCCGCCTGACGATTGCATCAAGAGCGACAAGAGCACTTTTTGTGTCGCCACATTGATAGCTCTCGCCAATCCAGCCTTCCATTTGCTCTCGGAAATTGCCTATATTCGGATAAACGACGGGCTTGCCGTAAGTTGCCGCCATTGACAGAACGCCCGAAGTCAATCCTTCTTTATGCGAGAGCAGCAGCAAATCTGCGGTTGCAAAATAGTAGCCGATATCATGTGTTTTAATTCTCTTGAAGTGAAACCGTTCATTGCGGGCATATCGACCGACAAGTTCCATGCCTTTACGCCGTAGTCTTGACAGAGGACTTTCTTTGTAGTTATATTCTCCGGCAACCAGCAGCAGCTTATCTGGGTGTTTCCATTTCTTGAATATCTTTCTGAGCAACTCGAAGCCCTTGTAGGGCCAGACGCTCCCGAAGTTCAAAATTACAAAAGCATGCTGCGGCAGTTTCAGGTAATTCCGTGCTTCGCTTTTCGGCACGGCCCGATAGTGAATGAGATAGTGACCATGCGGGCATACAATGTGCGTCTTTTTAACAATTTTTGGGTACTCCTTCTTCATTAGCCTGATGGATGCCTGACCATGATGAATGATAATATCCGTATGTTCGAGAACTGACTCGTAGATATTACGCCTGGTCTTTCGCTTGATTTCATCGTGTGGTTGGAGATTATGGACGGTCAAAAAAATCCTGGTACCTTGTTCCTTATACCACTTTATTCGCTTTTTGATTACATTGTCAGGTTTTTCGAAAGGAACACATTCTTTATCGTACAGGTATTCAGGCCAGTGAATATGTAAAATATCCGGCTTATGGTTGGACAAATAAAAATTGATCTTCCCAACAACTACCTCGCATTGTGCATTCTGATATCCCTTAACCAATGAAGGTATATATCCGTTTATGATGTCATTGTGTGGAATTAGAATTTTCATCCGCTTATTAGTTGTTTCGATAGTCAATCAATATTGTCAATATCGCATCCTTTGCTTAGTGCTTGCTTCTATATTATTCTGTTATTATTGCCATTGGTTTTTTTCGCAGTATAGATATTACGCTTATCAACGAACGAACAATCTGTCGGCCTGTTGAGGTAGCCATTACGCAGGTGAAGTAGCAGACGGCAAACGCCATGCTGCACACCGCAAAGCGAATGATAATATTAGATTCTGATAAAATTCTTCCTATCAAGGCAGCGGTCAGCCCCGCCGGCAGCGAGCCGAGTACGGGAACCGTAAGAGCCTGAACGATATCGTAAAAACTTACGGGCGATTTGTGTGTTGCCCAATAGATATATAGCACGAACATCGCAGAATAAGTTATGCTAAAGGATGCGGCAACGCCGTTGATGCCCCAGTTAACACCGATGAGAAATCCGATTACGGTAACCGGTGTGCTGAGCAAAGCCCAGCGAAACTGAGCACGAGCTCGCCCTGTTGTAATAAAGAGCCAGCCTGGCACAAAACTAATTGCGCTGAAAAACGCCGCCGGCGCCAGATACCGAAATGCAGTAATTGCTGCGGACCATTGACTGCCGAGAATAATATTTACAATTTCATCCGCCGAGACGAAAAGAAATGTCACCATAGGTATTGTTATCAAAAGAATGGCTGACAGCACCTGCAGAAAAAACCTGCGATATTGCTTGGGCTCATCCTGCAGCCTGCTCAAAGCCGGAATCATAATGCTGCGCAGAGGCACACTGAATTGAATCAACGGCAGTGTGAGCAGACCGTATGCCTTTGTATAAATTCCCAATGAGGTCTCACCGAGCGCGTAACCGATGATAACGTTATCTGAGTTGCGAGAAAAATAACCAAGAACGTTGGAGCCGGTCAGGTTACCTCCGAAGGCCAGCATCGGTCTAACACCACTGCCGCGAACAGGTCTGCCGGGCCGCCAGTGGCTTTGTGACCAGACCATCACGACGTTGACACAACCCCGAACGGCTGTCATAATCACAAGCGACCAGTAAGAAAGTCCCGACAAGGCGGCAATAATTGCGGCTACAATTCCCGCGGCCATTGAGACGATTTCTATGATAGCCAGAATACGGAATCGCATCTGCCTGCGCATTAATGCCGTGTGCTGAGCTATAAGACCGCCGAAGATAAATGTACTGCCTATGGCGATTGTGAGCGGGATCAGTTGTGGTTTACCATAGAACCAGGCGACAAAAGGAGAGATGGCGGCAACAATAAGCATAAGCAGGCAGCTAATGGCAATGTTGACCCAGAATAATGTTGAGACCTGCTGATGATTGATATCCTCTTTTTGAATGGTGGCCATGGACAGGCCGAGGTCTTTGAAAAGATTGACAAACTCGGTAAAGACTTTGACCATCGCAATCAGGCCGAACTCCGCCGGTGTCAGCAAATGTGCTAAAACGGCAGTTGAGGCGATATGCAGGATAAACTTGGCGGCCTGTGCGCCGACGGTTACCACTCCACCTCGAACCGATCGGCCTTTTATATCGGCCTTGAGATGCGATGTGTCGAAGAAACCGACTGCTGGCTTGTCGGCTGTGATGAATGAAGAACTCGTATCGTCTGTATTAGGGGGTGATTGTGATGTCATTGATATTGTAATGATACTCAAACCGACCGGTGGTCGGTTTGAGTATGCACAATTCTAATGTATAAAATCTAAAACCGTGGAATCTCGAACTTCTCGAGATTAACTATTTTTATTCATAAATCACTTTATTATCATTAGGTTTGCCGCTGGCTTCCCAAGGATACAATTGCTCGGACCTCTCGAAAATTCTCCGTATCCTGATTTTCCTGCCCTTGAAGACAGTTATTGTCTTTTTCTTGCCGTTTCCAGTATCTGCTTTACTGTTTTCCTTTTCTTGTTTTTCCTGTGTGGATTTAGTATCGGCCGGGTGGCCTGGATCTTCAGTTTTAGAGGCTGCGGTTTGTTCTTCCAGTGTATTCGGTGTGGCATCAATACTTTCCGGAGGAGCCGGATCGTTTACCTCTCCGTTATCCGGTACGGTTGTTTGAGCTTCTGTAGCATCGGTAGCAGCGCTATCTGAGGAACCCGTATCGCTTTCCTCTCCGTTATCCGATACAGCGGTTTGTTCTTCTTCTGCTGTGTCGGAAGTAGTACTAACCGAAGGGCTTGTATAGCTTGTATCTTCGGTATCCGGCATAGGAGGCGGTGAGGAAGTCCTTTCTATCCCTTCGATGTCTTCTGCTAAATCTATACCATAAAGCCCCAGAAATGAATCGAAGATTTCCTGAGTTTTATCAGATGTTTCCATAGTATTAATGGGGCTTTCCGGCAATAGTCGGAAATCACCGTTTTGAGGATCAACAAAAAGCGGATTTGCCTCAATACAACCTTTTACCTGATCAGGCTCACGATAAGCAAGTATTCCAACAGTATCGTGATTGTTCTGTGAACCCCAGTGAAAGCCGCCACCGTTATAAAATATATTGTTTTCAAGAAGTGTTTTATTTGCAGAACTACCGTTACCAATAAAAATGTAGTCATCAGGGTAAGTGCGATGTCCGTCTGAATACCCGCCGTTTATTTTACAGAATATATTATTGTAGAAACCGTGTTTTGATTGGCCTTCGGAAGCATCTGAACCTCGATAAGACCAGAATCCCACACCTACGTCATAAATAGTATTTGCCACGACATAATCATTCTGTTTGCTATATACGAAGAAACCCTGACCTTCGATACGATGTATTAAGTTACCAACTATATAAATATCATGCGGACTGACATCCTCTTCGTCAGCCAGCCTGAAAGCTGATCTGTTATCGTGGATATCGTTAAATATGAACCATGATAACATTCCACCTTCATTGCATGGCAATACTGCAGTCCCGTCGGATCCGTGAATGCCTCTGGGGTTCGGATCACATCCGAATACTCTGGCGTTTAAGTTATAACCATATATCTCGTTCTGAGAGACTATTATATGTTTGCAATATTTCAAATCTATTGCATTTTCTCTGTCGTTATATAACTTATTTCTACCTATATAGATGTAAGAAGGATATACTCCTATTGTGCCTATCCCGCCCGGGCCGTCATCAATCTGTATGGAATCGCCGTCATTACCGTTAATTTCATTGTCCACAATCCATATTCTTTGAGCGGTTCCTACCACTACCAGACCGTGATAATCGTGACCGTCTCCGTAAGGAATAAGACCGTTATGATGTATGTGATTGTTATAGACGACAATATTATTTGAAGTTGCGATTGAAACAGCTCTGCCGCTCGGGGCATCCGAACCGTGTATCTCATTGTATCTTATTGAAATATAAGATATATTCGGATTGACAGCGTTACTCCAGGTTGACAAAGTTGTGTCGAGATATTCGAATCCCTCTACAATCGTATATGTCCCGCCGATCCTGCCGAACATGTGCTGAAAAATCGGTTTGCCTATTCCTCTGACAAAGATGGGATGATTGGCCGTACCTGATCCGATAATATAAAAGTAATTGTTTCCGTAAGGAGTTCTTCCACCCGAATAAGGTCCACCATGTATCTCAACGACACTGCCTGCCGGTAAATTTTGCGGTATGGTTCTTCGAGGCTTTGTCCTGCTGCCGTTAGGATTGCCCGAATCTGTGGCGCCGTCGGCCGTCCAGTCAACGTAGTGAGTATAATACCCGCCTGATTCACTTTCCTTATAGACAAGAGTCGGATTCCTTGCAGATTCTTCGTCGTACATTCGGTACGTTTCTTTGATACCGAACGATGGTACGGGAATTCCGATTGGTGGTTTCCATGTCTCAGATATTTCGTCTCCGATGCCGGCCAACATACTTGCCTGAGCGATCGAAATAATCAGTATAAATACAGTTTCCATTATTTTACCCCATTAGACTTTTTCGCTTAACATTTAAATAAATTCTCATACATCATTGTTTAACTATTTTAGCGAGAGTTCTCCGTACTACAAAATGGGGATTGAGAACAATTCCCGGCAATGAAGCTGCGGGACAAATAATTTTTTAAAAAATAAAAACGCACGATAATACTCGCTGTGTATCAATTATCCACCCCACTTAGTTCTACTACCATAAAATTTAAGAAATCTATCCTGGAAATACAAATGCCGCAGGTTATTTCTTATTCTTTTTGCCGTTTCGCCAATATACACTGTTTTATTATAAGACTTTCGGAGTTATTTATATCCATACCGGCGGTTTATTGCACCGGCGATGTGGTCGAAGGTTCTTAAATCATCCTTTGTTAATACAGTTCTCCATCGTTCGTCGAGAACTATCTGCGTTGTGCTATCCAGTCTCATTCCATTGCCGATGACGTGCTGTTCGACGGCGCGAAAATCCATTACTTTGTTTCCGGGTTCGAGGCCGAGAAAAGTAAATAATCGACCCAGGACAGCTTCGGTGTCCCTGCATAAATCTTCGTACCGCACCTCGATCCCTTGCGATTTATCCAGCCGTTTCAGTGCATGCTGCGCCTCTTCCATGCCTCGCCGCCATTGATATGCCGCTTTTTCCATCGACAGCCGCTCGTTGCTCCGGTCGCCGCCCGTTCCGCCGGCCCGCAATGCCGGGTCTTTGGCGTCGGCAAAATCGGCTGGGTTCATATATGTCAGGGCAACAGCCCGGCCGTCACGTATTAAACGGATAACCTTGACATTGAGTTCGGGATTTTTCAGCAGGTATTTCAGACGCAAGCCTATTTTCGAGGAGTCCACAACAAACTGTGCTTTTGACAGTTCGGCTATTGTGGAAACCAGTGCGGCATTTCGTTTATGGATTTGAGGCAATTGTTTTCGCCACGCGGCGGATAAACCAAGTGCCGCATCCCGGCAATTTTCGAGAAGTTTACCCCTGACCATCGAATTTAACAAACGCCGGGCAAAAAACGACTCGACCGTTCTGTAATCGGTTCCTGCGTTAGCTATATCAAATTCGTAACCTCTCCGGGCCATACCTGCCGTAATATTTTGCCAGAAATCGCACCGGCGAATGAACTGTCCGCAGGAGCAACGGTAGCGGTCAAAATTTCCGATTGCTTTGGTGGAAAGTTTCAATTCACCTACTGTTGCAATCTGCCGGTGAGAGCCGAGCAGCATGCTCAGAAGTGTCGAGCCGGAATGGCTGGCTGCCAAAATATATGCCAGTTTGTTCATCAATTGTTCGGTTGATACGTATGTGTTGCCATAATTACAGCCTGCTGATGTAATAATTGTCCATCCCAGTCATTTTCAACTGCTAACGAATGCTGTCGTGCTTTAGCCTGTTCAAGATGAACTCGCATCATAAGAAACATTGCAGCCCAGACGCCGAGCGTGCTTTCTTCCGGATAGAAATGCTGAGAGCCGAGGCCCGCGACCAACTGGGTAAGCATCAAAGCCAGGGCTGTGCCTCCAGCCGCCGAGCACAGGCGATTCTCGCTTTTAAATAACCTACCTGCGTATATAACCAAAATTCCCCAGAATAATAAAATCGGAATCGAGCCTAATATCCCATTGTCGAGCAAGGTTTCGAGGTACATATTGTGTGGTTGCGCGGCCCCTATACCGGGATGTTCGGTTTCTATGGTTGCTACCAGGCCGGTGCGGTTCATCCCAAGCCGTCCATGACCGATAATCGGCGATTTGCTGATTTTATGGATAACATACGGCCAGATGATCATTCTGCCCGAAGTTATGGCATTTCTGTCTGCGGTACTCTGACCGGTTATATCGGTGGCGCCGAATCCGGTGAACATTCTCTGGACAGCGCCGGGCATTATTATCGGCAGCAGTATCGCAACAACCGGCGCAAGGAGCAGGTACTTTCGCCACTTCAAAATACACAAAACAAAACCGGTCGCCCCCCATGCCACGTATCCTGCCCTGCCGCCCGTAAGTGCCTGGGCGAACACTACCAGTCCGGCCGCCGCCAGTAAGGTTGCTTTGTATTTTTTTTGTGTTAACATTGGTAAAGTGGCTATCATCGCCCAAAATGCACCTGCAAGGAATACGGACGTATCAACGGCGCTGTAGCCGATATCGGAGCATTTATTTCGTGCAATCTCGATTGCGTCTCCGCTGAGAATCGTACTTGCCGGAATACGTCTGGCTACCTGCACGCCTATCAGGAAATACATGGCCAGCAAACAGGCAAGGACCATCAATACCTGTCTGCGGCTCCGGCAGCCCTCAAACAGCAGTACGCCCGGCAGAACCCACTTGATTGTATTAATCAATTGTTCGCTGAGCAGGCTCTTTAAGGGATAGTTACTGTAGGAACCCCTATCAAAGGCGGCCCGAAATATACCTGCCAGTATCACCGCAAGATATATCAACAGCAGTATATTAATATGCCGGGGCATGTCCCAGTGGAGGCCCTGCCTGTGGCGATTTGCCACCCAGGCAAAGAAAATCACGACGAATAAGATATTCCACATATTCAGGCCCTGAATGCCTAACATAGATTTGGGCATATCCGAATGTTCAATGATAGCCATTAACAGGACAAGACCACAGAGACTCTTAAACCAGTCTTTCCATGCGTAGATGGAAAGACCCGAGACCAATACATACAAAGCAATGTGACGAAGACTCATATTGTTATTTGTCTCTCATCATTCGTTCGCCGGGCCATGCGTAGAGGATCCAGCCCATGTGATATGGTCGGCTTTCATAATCGATTGAAACGGCGGGGAAAAAAAGGTCCGCTCCGGGAACCCGGAAAGCCGGGTGTAAGTAACTGGCGGTTGCCTGCAGCTTTCGCACCAGTTTGAAAGGTTCACGCCGGGCAATTTTGCGCCAGATAATATTTCGTTCTCTGTCAATTAGTGAGTCCGGGATTTCCGGTGGATTAGTCAACCAGCGCAGACTTTTCTCTATCGCTTCGAAATAATCTTTGCCGCACGCATTAGCCAAGGCGAATAGTGCCATAGGAGCCATAGCATCCTGATGAACCGAATAAACGGGGTAGCGCTCCACAACCCTGCCTGTTCGCACATCGTAATGCCACCACCACTGGCCTTGCGGGCCCTGAAGTTTGCACATACACTCGGCACATCGGTTGGCTATTTCAGCGGCATTCGAATCTGCTGTCTTCTTGTAGTAGTAAGAAAGTGCCTGGATAGGATACACGAAATCTGCAAAACAGCTAACATGAGAGCGAAGCGATGACAGACCTTTTCTTATGGGTGCGTGTGGGAAAAGGGCTGATTGACTGTTGAAGGAATCCGTAAGTGTATCGGCAATTTTTTTGGCAAGGGGGGCCTCTGCAGGCTCGCCGTCTCCGGCGACCAGAGCCGTCAATGCCCAGGAAAGCTCAACGGTTCGATATAAGCCTTTGGCCGGTTCCATAAGTTTCAACGCCGTCACAGCTTTGTGAGCATGTTTATGTCGAAGCACTCTTGCCGCCCATGTTGTCAGGGCTACTTCACCCAGTTCCTGTGATTGTCCGCAGTCGTCAAGCAATCGTTCGCAGACATCCTGCAAATTATGTTTTCTTAGCACCTCTGATGTGATATGCCGGTCCTCGCCTGCCATGCCTATCAGTGCTATAGCCGTATATCGCCGGCTTATCCCTTCGATAACTTCACCCCGGCCGTTTTTTCGCAATCGAAAGGAAAACAGTTTCTCTTCGGGGCGGTACATCCTTGCCAGCGAATCAACGGCAATCGAGCGCAATGCCACGATGACTTCTGAAATGCCGGATATGTCAGATTTAGTTATTTGTTTCACTATCTGTAAGATTATGACCGACGGTCCGGTTTATAATAATAGTTCGTGTACATGTTTTTCTGGTAATTAACCGAACCGACGAAGGCAAATCCGAAAAGGCGTCCGCCGGTGGAATTGATGCGTGAGATTGCATTTGTTATATCACCGCGGTGCGATATAAGTTCCCTCTCAACGAAAATGGTGCCATCTACCTGGTTCGCCATGATTGTCGCATCTGCTACCGGCAGAATAGGAGAGCAGTCCAGCAGTATAATCTGGTATTGATTGCGCAATTGTTCAATACAGGTCTTGAAAGAACCCTTGGCAATCTCCTCAAACACGGCATTGCCATTGCTTTGTTCACCGGCAGGCATGATACTAAGACCGAGTGTTTCTGTCTGATATATGCACTGTTTGTCTATGGATCCGGCGTTCAAACAATCCATGAATCCGGGCTTATCGAGCAGGTCGTACCATTCCGATAGGGACATTTTATGGAAGTCGGTATCTATCATAAGGACATTCTTGCCGGCCTGGGCCATAGAATGGCCCAGAGTATTCGTAAAGCTTGACTTACCGGTTCCCGTAACAGAGCTGGTTATCAGAACGGTGGCTGAATTGTGACTGTCCAGCCGGGACAGTAATGCCGTTCGCATAAATCTGATGGATTCGGTCAATACAAATTGTTTTTGTTTGATATCTTCGGATAGCGCTCTTCCTAAGGTTTTTCTAAGATTCACCAACGGTATGTACCCCAGGAACGGCAGTTGTATTGGTCGTTGTATGTCTTGAGGGGTATAAACAACTTGATTTCTACCGGCTCTGAGAAATGCCACTCCGCTACCCATGCATAGACCCAGTGCCATCACCATTGCTGAGAAAACAATACGACGGTCATTGTAAGGTTTGGATGGTACGAAGCCCCACATTAATACCTTAATCGAACCGGGAACGTTACGCTCCATATTCTTTTGGTCCAGACGCTGTTGCACGGAATTAAACAGTTTGCGCTTGTGAAGTAGTTCGTTGTTTTCCTTTTCGTATAATTGAGCGCTTTCGAAAAGTTTTTCAAACTCTTCCTTTTTATTGTTGACATCTTCAACTATAAGCTGTTCCTCGCGCTGTAACTGTTCCAGTTGTTGTTTCGCAGATCCCACCACTTTCGAACCGGTATAGCCGGCATCGGCTGTTAGAGGTAAATTAGTTGTATCTTCAGGTAGTTTCTGCCATTGCTCATCCAGTTGTGATTCCCGCATTCGAAGCAATTCTTCCGCGAATGCCAGGTCCTTTTTCGCTCTGATCAAATTAGGATTCTTGTCGGTATAAACACTGTTTTCGATTTGATGCTGAAGAGTTCTGACGTTCATGTCCAGCTCCCGCCATTCCGCATCCTCGTAGTATTTCGATTTAAGCTGGTCCTCGAAAGCAAGCGTCGCGTCATTGCTATCGCTTGTAACAGCCCGCTTCATTCTCCATTCCAATATGGCGATTCTTTGTCGCAGCTTGCTTAAGTTTGCTTCTGCTTCGTCAAGGCGGGTTCTCTTGTTGGATACCAAATTCTGCGGGGTTTCTGTACCGAGCGACCTACAAAGGTCTGCAATGATCTTCTCGCGTCCCAGGATCTCATTTTCCAGAGATTTGTACAGGTCGGTCAATTGGCGATAGAGCTTGTCATCGGTCGCATTAGACATTTCCCCGATATATTTTATATACTGCTCTAAAACAGTATCGACAATAAGCTTGGCTTCTTTAGGGTTGTAAGTTACAAAAGATACGTCGATTATCTCTGTCCTGCCCCGGGGACGCACATTAATTGCATCCAGAAGCCTTTCCATGGGAGTGTCCGGATTTCCGTGTAGTCGCTCTATCGGTGATTTATGAGGCGATCGGTACCATTTGGTTTGCTGAATTTCCGGCCGATCCAGAACGCGCTGAAGAACTGTCAAACCCCTTATAATGGATATCTGAGTATTAAGGAATGAGCTATATAGGGGAATCATCCCGCTGTCTTCTGTTCGAAAGACCAGAAATGGGATAATAGGTCGAACCCGGACCTCGGCTCTGGCTCGGTACTTAGGGACAATCAGAGTCCAGATTGCAACAATTAATGGCGCTGAAACTAAAATGAATACTGCAAGAATCGTCCACTTGAATCGGAGTATTGATCCTATCATATTATATGCCGATTGAACAGGTTCCTGTATTCCCATTAACCTCTTGGATAGCGGTGTTACATCGGTGATCGGCACCGGTTTGTCGGCACTAAGCACGACCGCTTCGCTCGGTTCATCCGACTTGGGCTTGCCGGATTCATCGCGTGCCTGGATTATAGGATCCGGATTGTTTTGGCTGCTGTTATTTACCGGATTCTCATTATATCTGATCTGGTCATTCTGGTTATCCACTTTTTAGCTCACCTCCAGTCGGCTTAATCTATACCATTTACGATACACATTTTGTGCATTGTAAGAAATTATCATATTATTTATGCTGTTTAAAGATTTCCTTTGAATATTTAACACACAGCGGCTCGGACATAAACTATTGTTTCGGTTCCTCTTGTAAATCCTCATCCGTAAGTGTGACGTCAACCATTTTTTTCCCGATGATTCGGAAGAAATATGGGAAAAGAACTTTTTGAATTTTCCATCTTTTGCGAGGTTCCTTCGCAAGACGAAATAAAAACTCGGTCCCCGTTGCGCGTAAAATCTTCGGTGCTCTTCCAATTCTGCCGGAGGCGATATCGAAACTACCCCCTACACCCATACAAAATTTCGCATTAATGGATTGCCAGTTGTCCAGTATCCAGTATTCCTGTTTCGGGGAACCCATTGCCACAAAAAGCATATCTGCCCCGCTGGCATTAATTTTTTCTATGACCGCATGTGAATCCTTGAAATATCCGTCTTGACAACCGACGATTCGCAGCTTGGGATACCTTTTCTGCAGTCTTGCACATGCTGTAGTGTTGGATTCAGTGGAAGCTCCAAGAAAATAAACAGACCAGTTTTTCCGAGACGCCATAGAAAGAAGTTTGAAGAACAAGTCACATCCGGTACACCTGTTTATACTACGTCCATGAAGTATCCAGGAAGCAATAGAGACGCCAATACCGTCGCAAATGCCGATGTTCGACCGTCTAAGAAGGTTGAGCAGATCGAGTTCTCGCCAGGCTTGGTAAATTTTGATGGGATTAATGGCAAAGCACGATGTTTTCTGGCCGGACTCAATTATCTCCTCGATGCATCCGACGGCTTGCTCATACGATTCAAACGGCACCACCGGGATTCCCATTATGTTAAGAGGTGATGGCATACGTTCCGGTTTATCAAATGTCTGTGTATTTATTGAGCTGCCGTCTTCTTCCTCGACCATAGATTGATGTGTCGTACGGGAAGATTGGTTCGATATTTCAGCTTTTATCTGCAGATCCGGGGGCGGGAACTCGTCCATAAGCCGTGTCAGTAACATAGCCTGTCGGCCGCTTAGCTCCAGATAGCCGTTTACCAAAATACTTGCTCTTATCTCCCATTCTGTTGATTCTTTTCCATGCAGCGGCAGGACAACCTTCATTGTTTTGACTGTCGCTGACTTCTGGTCCGGTGAGTTCCATGTATGGACATTGACATAATTGTCATTAGAATGACGCCATAATTCTATGCTTTGAAAATGCATTTGCTCGCCCATCGCACATATCGCTTCCCACCACTCATGCAGAGATGTGGATTCGCAAATTCTCACTTGAGAATTCTCAAAATTACGCTTTACTGTCCGTGCCTTGTGTATGATGGTCCAGTTACGTTTTAAAGCCCCCCGGATTTTCTGGTAATGTCCTCTGTATATGAATACGAACATGGAAAACAATAGCAGTAGGCCGAGCACGAGCAGTCCTATCGACCAGCCACCTTCAGCGGTCAACATAAACACACCGATACTGGCACTTATGATTGTTATCGCATAAATAACTATGACTACGGTACCCTGACGTAAACCAAGGTCTAACAGGCGATGATGCAAATGACTCTTGTCGGGGGTGAATATCGAACGTCGCTCAAAAACGGAGCGTCGAACGACAACATAACCCAGATCGAGGATCGGCACACCCAGTACCAGAAACGGCAGCGTCAGCCCGACCAGTGCGGATGTTTTTGTCTGACAGATAAGACTACCTGCTCCGATTAAAAAACCCAGAAACATGGAACCACTGTCGCCCATAAAAATCTTTGCGGGATGGAAATTGAAAAATAGAAAACCGGTAACACTGCCCAACAATGCCAGCATTAGGACAGCCATAGCTTTCTGGTCGCTCCAGATGGCAAACAGGACAATTGAGCTGCATACAATTGCAGCTATCCCTGCGGCAAGACCGTCGAGACCGTCGATTAAGTTTATACAAACCGTGACCATTAATATCCAAAATATCGCGAGCGGCCAGGCCGCCCAGGCAGTCTCAAGTTCGAACCATTTGCCAATGGAGATCGAACGCAATGTTGCTCCTGAAGCGCATATCACCAGTGAGGCTGCAATCAGACATATCAGTTTGATATATCCTCGCAGAGGATGCAGGTCATCGATAAGGCCGACGGCAAAAACGAAACAGGCGGATGCAAGCAATGCGATGAGTTTGGTCTGGTTTTCTCTGAAAGATTGGCCGATCTCATTATCAAGAAAGAAAACGGGCAATACTGTGGCAAGTGTGGAAATTACAAAAACTACTCCCCCTATACGCGGGATGGGTGTCCGATGAACTTTTCTCGGACCCGGAGCATCAACCAAATGATACTTCTTCGCCAGCCGCGAGACAATTGGTATAAAGAACATCACTACCAACGCTGCGCCAAAATAAACTGTCACGTAAGTTTTCATTTGCTAAATTAGTGGTAGTTCACTTCCTGCCAATACTAAGTTTGAAAGCGTTTTTACATACCCAGTTATCGGATAAGCATACTCTAAAGTTAAATAACACCTTCGTACGGGTACGGATTACGCCCTAATTATATAACTGTCAACACCAATCGCAGCGCAGACTCCGTTCTCGTGGGGCGCAGCAATAAAAACTTGCATATTTCCTTGTACCACAAGTACTTATATTTATTATTATATCCCCTGTTTAACCAATGCAGCTCGTATTTTTACGAAGTGCATTGGAGTAATAAAATGTCATACAATATCGTCGCACCGTACAAATCAGTAGTTAATTCCATAATATTACATATACCCGAATCAAATGGTGCAAAGCACCTTGTTTGGCAAACATACTCCATTGGTCCGCACCTGTTACCCATATTATGCCTCTACAGAGAAATGCTCCATAATTACTGTCTCTCCATAAATTATTGCTGTAAGGGATATGTTAACTTCCACACCTTTTAGGCGGCCAATTTCGATGAATTATTATAGTAAACATACCAATCCTCCGATGAAATTCTTAAAGAACACAAGATAAGAAGGTCGGTATAAACACTAATAATATTTCGATACAAACGTATATAATTCAGTATCTTATTCCAGGAATCCGCCCTTGCATGAAAGGCAGACAGCTTACATCTCCAAAAAACCTCGCTGAAATAATTACATGCTGTTAACGGATTCAAACTCTCAAGCGGGGCGAAGAGAAAGACGCTTTCTTCTTTACCACACATTTGAGCCTTAATCTCGCCGATCTGACAAACGGTTTTGCAGATACATTGAGCTTCCTTTGCCGTGTGTTTTGGCAAAATAGAAATAAATTTCTTTTTGGTAAAAAATTCGTACATAACAAAAATATCGAGTTCTTAAAAAAAAGCCGTTAGCTTAGGCAGTTTAAATACTTACAAAATTTTTGAAAGCCAAAAAAACATTATACAAGCCTGTTGTTTGGTAGTCAATTAACGCTTATATATTTTCTACCTCTGCACTCGTATCTAATACTAATACACTTCGGATAGTAAGTCTTTATGGTTAATGAAGATAAAATTTTTTTTTACCCAGCTTCCGATAAACCTGCCTAAAAAGACACAATAGCAGGATTGGTACGTAAACAGATGTTTTCGATCCGGTATTAGATACGATAAAATACTGCTTTTCGAAATCTTTATAGGTCTGTTTTTATATAGACCTGCGCTTTTACACGCATCCGTGTCTGTTTTGTACGGGTGCTCAGGGATTATCGGATCCGGCAGCCACAGGGATATCCTTTTGTTCCAATCGCAATATATGCCTATATTCGGAATATGTTCAGGCAGAAAAGTAAAGCGTCACTTTTGAAACGGAAAAATGGTTGACAGAATGACAATGAAATCATTAAAGTAAAATGACTTAAATCATAAACGCCCGTAGCTCAGCAGGATAGAGCAACGGATTTCTAATCCGTAGGTCGCAGGTTCGAATCCTGCCGGGCGTGTTCTTTTCAGCAGGTATCGATTGGTGATATCTGTTTTTTTGCCCGACGGTTTTATTACTTGTTGAAATTTATTATTGTTTACCAGTTCGGCCAGAACAATTCACCGAGCCACGTGTCGGCCAAAAGAGCAAAGTCTTTGAAGTCGATCACATCGTCCTGTTGCAGCTCGCCGGCGGAAAATGCACACGCCCGGTCGAATGTCACCGTACTCAAATCGCCGTCGGAGTGCGACGTCACCGCCAGGCCGATATAAACCGGATCGGTCATTGTCACCGTCGCTTGACCCTGCTGTTGCCACATACCTTCAAGGAAAACATAACCGGTAAACGTATTTTCCTGCCGGACCAGGCGAATACACACAGGCTCTGTTATCGTGTAGCTGTTTTCAAGGAGGTGTTGTGATGTCGAATCGCCGTTTGCCGCAGAACGCCATTGGAAGGTCGAGCCGCCCGCGGCCGTATCGGTGACGGCCATAAACGCGTTGGCCGAGTCTGCATCCAGTGACTTTCGGACCATAATACCGGCCTTGGTCCATCCGTCATTACCCGGGAATGCTGTTACGTCGATGGCGCGTACCGTCATTTGGAAATTGCCGCTTATTTGCCGATATGCGTAATGGAAGGCATCGGTCGTGCTCCAGATGTCCGCGCCGCTGCCCTGGATGGTATAAATATCGCCGTTAAGATTGAAGCTTCCGGCGGCGGCTGGTGTGCCGATATCCCCGCCAGTGAAAACGCCGCTCCACGCGTCTTCCGGCACGGCAGCAGTCAGCCAGTTGTCCGCCATCAACGAGAGATCGGAATAATCCACGACGCAATCGTCGTTCAAATCACCGGCAGGTTTTTGAACCGAAGGAAGGCATCTGGCACCATACAACCGGATATCATCGATTAATACCGTCCCGGAGCCGCCGGCGCCTGTTGTTCTCTCGAGACCGATGGTCAACTCCGTGACATTGTTCAAATTAATGCCGAAAGATGCAAGGTCGATGTCCCATTGTATCCATTGCGGATCGGCTATGTCCGACGGATCGCCGTTATAGATTATCTTGACGCCGTTTAATTTCACATACATTTGTTCCGTGGTCGCATTGTTCGGGTCGCCGTAGAACCACAGCGATAAAGCTCTTGCTGAACCAATGGTCCAGTTTCTGCCGATATCGAGTTTGGCTGTATCTACCGTTACTTCCGATAAGGTTGCGGTACTGTTGTCATACAGCAGCGGCACCGAATTTTTGCCCTCGTGAACGATGCTGTTCTCGAGAGAATTGCCCATCGGGTAACCTATAGTCGAACCATTTATTGACTGGTCATCGTAACCATCCGTCCATGTTGCATAAACCAGATTGCTGCCGGGTGTGCCAGCTGCGGTATCGTTATAGGATTCGAAATCGTCCACTACAATGTATTCACTCGTTGTGAAGCTCCAGATGTCACTTTGCCATGTTGCAGGCGTCTGCATGTTGTTGACCTCATCGACCCGCCAGTAGTAAGTTTTGCCGATATCGAGTGTCGGAGGTGTATAACTGGTTTCGTTAACAGTTATAACAGGGACAATGCCGCCGGTTACTTCCTGCCGGTCGGCGCTCAGGTACAGATTGTGTTCGGCCGCTTCTCTTCCTGGTTTCCAGCTAAGGATTGTATCGATGGGAACATCCGTGGCCGTATCGTCCGGGCTCGGCTGCCTTGCACTGACTGGTATATAAATGAATTGTACTTCGCTGAGGCCGAATTGTGCAAATGCTCCGTTACTCCAGTTGCTTGTGGCGGTAATCCTGACATGTTTTGCCACAACATCGCCGAAAGCAACGATTGTATTCGCGGCGTAATCAATCGCCCCGGGTGCCTTGTTCAGTTCGGTAACGTCCTCTATTTGTATCCAGTTTGTTCCATCGGTCGAATACTCGATAACAACATCTTTTAAGCCAAAGAAGGTAAGAAGACTGTCCCCGTTATAATTCCAGACCAGCATTTCACGAAGTTTATAGGGTTTGTTGAATTCATACATTATCCAGACCGGCACGGTTTGTCCGGTGGGGGTCAGCCACATCATCGATGTATCTTTCGAATGCAGGCCGTTGGGGTCCAGACCGGAACCGTTTATGGTTTCCTCGGGTTCCTGTCCTGTCAAATAATTGGAGGCAGTAGCCGTGATTTTTTCTCCCGGAATCGGGTAGGTTAGAGATTCCGTGGTAAAATTCCAGACGGGACCTTTGAATACGGTAGTATCCGGAGGAGCGTTAATTTCATCAATCCGCCAGTAGTAAGTCTTTTCGAATTCCAGACGGCCGATATTGAAACTGCTGGCGTCCTGTGCAGGTCCGACCAATAGCGGACTTGTTGTATCGGCTGTATTAACATCATCGAAATTCGTGCCGAAATATACGTTGTGCTTATCTGCGTACTCTCCGGGTGTCCAGCTAAGGATGGCGTCACGAAGTACATTAATCTCACCCTCGGAAGGCTTCGGATCAGTGGCGTTTCCCAACTGGAGACTCAGGCCGAGCATATAATGAACTGCATTAATAAATATCTTTTGACCGTTTTCAGTGAGATTAAGTGTACCGGCTGTCTGTGATCCTCCTCCGCCGGCGGTAAACAACATTCTCTTTTCTGCAGGAACCTGAGTATTTCCACTGTAAAAGGGAACGCCTGCCTGCCATTCGGCGATCCAGACACTGCTGTCGTCCACCCTCTGGGCAATGAGTGTTCCGTTACCGACATCGGAAGCATTAAGAAACGTGTTCTGGCCGGAATCCACTGAGCCGTCGATCATATCAATTTGACCATTGACTGGTGTCACTCCGGTAAATATCTGATGCCCTGCATCTACAACGCGCATCATTGCCTCTGCCTGAAATTCGTTTATAGCAGTGCTGTTAATCCACTGCCATCGACTACTCCTTGTGAGGTAGCCACTCATGAGTATCAGCGGCGTTTCAATGGAATTCCACTGTGTTTCCTCATCATCTTCAACATAATTTCCACTGTTGGTGGAACGACTTACGATGATAAGATCGGCGTTTTCGAGAGTGGCTAATTTACCCGCATCGAGGGTCATATAGTTGGTTGTCATGTCGGCGAGAACCGTATGCCCGTCGGCCTCGAGCAGCTCTATCCAGCCATGATCATACGATAATCCTTGGGGATTTATCATCCACTCCGAGACCCATACAATTGTTGCGGCATGAACAGGTATTGTAACCAGGACAGACAACACAAAGACCGTGATTATTGATTTTTTAAGCATCATTACCTTCCTTCGAATTAGAATTAATCAATAAAAAACGATAGAATTTATAATTGCATATTACAAAGTAATAGACTGTCCGTGATAAAGATATTACTTAATTTTTCAATTTCCCCTGTTGCTTGATGTTTATTAAGATTCAAAGCTATATAAACAGTAAATGCACTCCTCCAATGGGTGGATATTCCTATGTTTACTCTCTTAAACTTATACTTTTATAGCAGATTTAAGGCCTTTTAGTCAAGGATAATTTTTTATCGGAATAAGCATTAATTTAATTTTTTGTACTGTTTTATATCCTTATTTTTAAAAATATACGGTTTTTGCTCAATATCTGCCGGGATTGGGAAAAGCCGGCCGCCAGCTTGTTTGTTCATCCCATGTTGTCGGATGTGCGGTCGGGTCGATAATCTCCAGCGATTGGCCTTCGCCGTCGGTCTCAGGGTACCATTGGTCGCTATAGTGAAACCTCAAAACGGCCGCATCCAGAGGCCGTGCAAGCCGGACAATAATATTATCTCCTTTATTGCTTAACGTTCCTTCGAACTGGCCTGCAATATTTAAATCCGTGCCGTCAAAGGCGGTTAAATCACCAACGACCAGAACACATTCGCCGGATTCGAGCTGCATATCGGGGAAGGTGAACGTGATGCCGCCGTCGAGCCGTACGCCGTTAAGATTAATAGGTATGTCGTTGATATTTTGCAGTTCGATATAATCGAACCTGTCTGCCCCGGGGTCGTGGTACATCAATTCGGTGACGCGCAGCCCGGCCAGAACGTCCAGACTGTCAAAGATAGAAAATTCCTGATCAATCAGCATTGCTGTGACGTCGAGCTGAGCTGAAATGAGCAAATCGGAGCTTGTTGTGTTGACGTTGAGTCCGTGAATCGCCAGGATATTATCACCTGTTCTTAGAAGGTCAATAAAGTCTGAAATATCGATCTCGGCGTCGAAGTTGGCGCCGTCGGCCTCGTGATTGTCACTCGCATTTGAGTCCCAGGCAGGTGTGCCGGTGAAATTGGATCTTGCGACTTCAGTACCGTTGATGTAGGCGACAAATCCGTCGTCGTAGCGCATTTTAAGTGACATTCTTTTGAAATTGTGGATATCAGAGTCAATGGTAAAGGGTATCCGTAGATAAAAAGATGTGTAGTTGTTATACATCGGCTCTTCGAGGTTAAGGCTGATAAGATTCTCATAACCGGAATTTCTTTCATAGCCGATGCCGCCGGGTTCTCCGGTGCTTGTCATCCAGGCGGAATCATCGAAGGTTTCGCCGCCTTTCCAGTTGTCATCGACGGGTTCGGTCGGAACAAGCACTCGCTTTTCAGCATCTTCTGGGACAAGTATAATATTGACCTCCGTTGGGCTGACGGATATGTTGGCAAGACCGGGAGTGGGCAGCACGAAGAATTCATAGCTGCTCGAACCGTCGGGGACACGACCCTGAGAGACATCGGTTGTCTGGGGGCCGTAAAACACCTGGTCAATCAGATCAAGCTGTTCATCGAACAGGCCGATTATTTCACCGTCGGCCGAGAGCTTGAAATTAACATCCGAGCTTTCTGTACCTTCGTTGGCCTTGAAAACTGCATAACCTTTTGCACCGATAAAACTCAAAGATGCAAACCTGTGTTTATCCGGTTGTGTTACCGGATTGTCCGTAAGATACAGGCCGCTTAGCTCCACCGGCAGCAGATTAGGATTGTATAACTCGATGAAATCATAGTCAAACAGGACCTCGCCGTCGGCAAACCACTCGTTGATTTTGAGTTTATCCGGGTTGCCAAGTGAGGCGACGATATTAGGCAGGCCGAAAGTTGGCTTATTTAGTTTCCATGTCCTGTCATAGTTGTCCCGGCCGATGGAGAAATCCTGTATCTGAGGGCCGAACTCTATCACGTCGATAAGATTAATTCCATTAGCAGGTTTGTCGTACAGGTATAATCCTTCACCTTTGGCTTTTAGAGCAAAACCAACATGATTTTTAGTATCGGTCGCTTCATCGCCGTAAAGAATCATATAATCGCCCGGCTGCATCGTAGTGGTTGTCAGAGACAGCGAGTTGAAAATGAATTTACGCGGCTCTGCCGGGTCGTCCGTCAGGCTCATGCCGGTCAAATCGAGCGGCTCCGGTCCGTCATAATACAACTCTATCAGATCGGATTTAGTTTCGATTGTATTAGCCAATATCTCATTTATGACAAATTCGGAATAAGAAGTATTAATTGTCCATCTCTTCGATGCTCTCGGACTGTCCATGCTCTGCCAGAGGCCCGCGAAATTTTTACCGATTGCATAAACCGTATAAGAACTGTTGTTCAGAAGGTCGTTCAATTCGATTGGTACATCCACAGACAGCTCCTCACTCCAGGGGCCTGTCGGATTATTTAAAGAGTATTTATAATTTGTTATCCCGGGTCCGCCGACTGTCAGTACGGCGTTTGTGTGATAGGTTATTGGATTAGGTTCTCCGCTTATTGCAGCTCCGGCAGGGACCAGTGCTCCCATATCAAGTCCCCAGGGACCTGCTCCGATAGCTCTGGAATCGGGTTTCAGGCGGAAATCTCCCTGCTCATCGACAAAAAGAGGGTCGGCGTCGATATTGCCAGGGCCGAGATTGAGCCATTCGGAGGCAATTATAGATTGTGTAACCTCCAGTTGGGTCGAGGGAGTTAAATAATCAAAAATAATTCCGGCATTATTCCAGAATATACTACCGCTGACGAATGCACCGAGACCCGGTCCGCCGGTCTGGCCGGGCAAGTCGAAATAGAGGGCTGATTTATCGACATCTACAACAGTGTTATTAATGAAAGTCACAAAAGAATCTTCCTTGACGAGAATGACGTGGTCAACATCGTAAAAGATGTTTCGGACGACCATTATGTTTTTCTCCCTGCCGAGAGAAAAGACGTTGCTCTCGCCGGGATCTGTGTTATAGATGTCTTCGTGATAGAGCATGAAAATATTGCCTTCGATGTAAGCGTCTGCTTCGAGGTCCAGGGCTTCGTCTCCGCCGCCCGTGAACAGGTTGTTAAGTATCTGCGGAATTGGGCCGGGTAACGTCGCTCTGTCAAAATCAATTGCGTCATTATGTCCCGGTGTTCTGCCGAAGATGTTATTTTCGATAATAAGCTCTCCGTTCGGCATAATCCCGCTGCCCAATATGTGTTCGCTGCGGTTGTTGGTAGGAGTTTGCCCCGGAGCCATAACATCGGTGAAGACCGAGTTGCGAACCACCAGTGACGAGTCCGTGGTGCGGATACGCCACAGAGCGCTGTTGTCGAAAGTCACGGAGTCAACCAATAATCTGGAATTAACCAGGCCTATCATGCCGTTGTTCGTTTGGCCGTATTCGAGCACGGCATAAGTAATCCTGTTGTCACCGGCTGAGTCGGCGAACTGAAGACCGTTCCATGTCCCGAAAAGGCCCGGTGTACGGGTGAAACGGATTAGATTATTCTGTGCGCCCTCTGCGACGAGTGTGCCGTTGATAGTTATCCCGGCATTTTGCTCGAAGAATATGGTAGTTCCAGGCAGTATTGCCAAGGTGACTCCGGATGGAACCGTCAACTCACCGCTAATGCGATAGGGACCTTCCTGCGGTGTCCAGATTGTATCTTCGGTTATCGAATATTCCGAGAATTCCTGTGAGCCGCCTTCGAACCGGTAATATCCCTGCTCGGTTATCGTTTGGTTCGTATCGTGGTTGGCGAAAGGGTCACCTGCATTGATGCACGGGGAAATCGACCGGAGCCGATAGTCATGATTGACACGGTCAACGAACAACGGGTCGGTGTTGATATTACCGTTGCCCGGCCAGGTTTCGCCGAAAGTATCGCAGTAAGTAATATGAATGTCCGATTCGAGGTAGGGAGCCTGGACATCTACGGGATCGGTTGCGTTGATAATAGAATTAGTTACGTTGTAAGTGATAGTGCCGCTCTGAACATCATACTTGTTGTGGGATTGTATGCCGATATCTATAAAACCTGCGATTTTTGAGGTGACAATCGTCGTATGGTCGATGTTCACGATGGCCGTATCCGCCTCGAGTGCTTTAGCAGCTATGCTCGCCACGGTCGGATCTTCGGGGGCCTTGTTGTTTTCCACAACTAAACAACGGTTAATATTTGTTTGCCCACCATATACGCTGATTCCCTTGTCCTTGCAGTCACGGACGATAAAATCCTCGATAGTGACATCGGCTCCTAACAAATCGATGCCGTCGTCGTCCATATATGCTGAGACTCCGCCCCGCATGATACAGGTCTGACCGGCTTCCTGAGAATGGATATAAATTCCGTCACCGTCGTCGTTCGCCCGCATATTTGTAATCCAGCTGTTTTCGAATAGTATCGACGAGCCTGATATCTCCGGCCCCATTACCGACCGCGCGAACAGGCAGTTGTGAAAAGTCAGTTCGCAACCCGAGCCGGTATGCATTAGTTTGCCGGCGTTGTCTGTGAGATTGGAACGGTTGAAAATAAATGTTGAGTTCGAGGCGTGAATGGTGGGGCCGGAATTTGAGTGTCCCATCCGCGGCGAATTCCCGGCGCTGTTAATATTCGTGTACAGGAAAACTGACGGCTCGGCGTTGTTGTAGTACAATTTGCCCCAATTTTGGCCGGTTGTGTATGCTGTAAAAGATATCGGGGAATCCGCCGTTCCGAGAGACTGAATCGAGCCTTCCACGTTGATGTCCGTGCCGTTATCGCCGGACGTGACTCCGTCGATTAAGACAATCGTGCCCGGATTTAATGTCAGTGTCACTCCGTCCGGGATTGAGAAATCGCCGCCGGTAATATGATATATCCCGTTCCATATTGCCGAATTAGTGAGAGTTCCCCAAACGGTGTTGACCGGCCGGCTGCTCCAGTCCACCAGTGTCTTGCTGACCTGCATACCCATGACCTCGGCAGTCAGGGTGAAGTTTCCATTTCCTGTGAAATTCACCAAAGAGCTGCCTAAGCCGTTATACAGGATGATCTGGTCGCTGGACAAATTTACCTCGGGATTATCCACCGAAAGGCTCGCCGTGGCATCCCATATATCTCGCTCGACGTTGCCGTCGTCCGCAAGTATCTCAAGGCGGACCAGAACGGGAACACCCGGCAGATAGCTGTCACGGGTTATGAGATTTAAGGTCAGTTCAGGCTCCGTTCCGGGCGGGTATGTTACATCCGGATTTTCAACCGGCGAACCATTCGAATAGTCATGAGTTGAGCCGGTGTCGTACCAGATATCGACATATCCGTGCTCCAGTTCTTCGCCGGTGCCGTTCGAACCATCGAAAGTCTTTACGATAATGCGATTAATCCCCGGATTGAGTGTGATTTTTCCGCTGTTCGACCATGTGCCTGACTTCTGAGACCAGTTGGCGGGACTGCCGTTCACCGTAACCGACCAGGTTTCGATAGCGTTGGCCGTGCCGTATATACTGCGGCTCTCGACGAGATTACTGTCGGTCCGGTACAAACCGCCGAATGGTGCTAAGTCACAATCTATTGTAAATTGCTGATTGATTTGCGGTGTAATATTGGGATTTTGGGTTCCATCGGAAATTATGTTACTGATGCGTTCGACAATAAATTCTCGGATGCCGTGATTGCCGCTTATTTCGGAAGCCGGCACCCAGTCACCGAATAATTGATCGATTACAGGATATACATTTTCCGGCTTGAAAACCGTCTCTATCAGGTTTTGATACTGGTTGTAGTATCGTTTAATAATTTCCGGGTGTCTTAGAAAGCGATTCAGGCCCGGCATTTCCACGTGGTCGTAGATGAAAATATCATTGTCCGGATCGTATGAACTACCTAATATCGTATCCAGGTCGTGAGGAAGAAGCATAAATCTCGGATCTAAAATTCCGCGATACATCGCATAGTCGTCCCCGTCACCCGTTGATAAACCGCCTTCCTTGTTACCTATCAAAGAATCGGTAGCGATGTATCTGAGCCATTGCTCGATATTAGCGGCCGTTCCAAGTTCTGATACGAATTCATCATCCGGGATGTTGGGATTATTGAGTTTGTCTATCAGGTTGAACAAATCCGAATAATCGTCCGCGGAGACATTCGTGTGCTTGGGGTAAGTGCCATGATAATCATCGGGATTTTCAATACTCCTGTATGAGAGGTCTGCGAAAATTCTACTGCCGTTCGGGAACCTCACGTACGTGCAACGATAAAGATTGCCTTTATCGTCGTCGGGAAGATGATTGGCGGCCCAGTCGCTGTCATAAACTTCCAAATGAACATACGAGCCGTATGTATGACTATAATCACTAAGAGCGAGATTTGCACCGTTCACCCTCACCTGAACGGCGGTGGCGTTTGCCGCGGGTATTCCCGCAAGCTGGAACAACACGCTGCCGGCAAGCTGAAGGTGTGGGTACTTGGTATTGAGATTGATTGCCGTAACGCCTTTCCATGTGCGGTCGCTCCGGAAGTTTACGCGGTAGTTCATCGGTGGTTGTACGCGGGTTTGATTTCCCCTGTTACGGATACCGACGCCGTATCGCACCTTAATGTCAATCCCATCGACGCTGATAAAAGTTGCGTTCATCTGGGCGAAGGTTGCGCCCTCGCCGGTGAAAGCATTCCCGTCGTTCCCGATATCTTCCAGCCTGCCTCGCTCGGCTTCGGTCAGAATAATAAAGTAAATTGGCTGACTGCCGGGCGTCCATGTACTTTCGTCGAATCCGCCGTTGACCTGATAAAGTGCGTTTGTGACCTGGTCCGGTATCCCGTCCATCATGCTCGCGGCGGGCCATGTTCGATAATTGCCGGAAATATCCCCGGTTTCGACGAAAAATTCGACGATTGTGCCGTCCGCCTGTGGGGGAATCTGTGCGCCGTATATACCGTCACCCGGATCGCCGTCGCCGTGAAAACCGTCGTCGAACATCGGCAGTATATTATAATCTGCAGGATTGTACTGCGGATATATATACTGGTCTTCATACACCGACGTGTCGATTCGGTAATATAATGTCACCGAAACGCCGCTGCTCAGCTCGTCGATTATTTTAGCCGTGACAGTCACTTCGTCTTCGGGATCGGGAATAATCGGATAATGCTCCATATCCAAAATCAGCGGAGCAATATCGATGTTGGTTACCGAGTTGACCGTGCCCGGTGTACCGCCGTTGGTTTCACTTGCGGCCCAGTTCTGGCCGTACTCGTTCGGCATGAAAGCATTGATAAGCTCGAGCGACCCGCCGTCGCCGTCGTGGGAGTTCGACCATTGCCAGCCGCGATGCTCATGGTCCATCGGCCCAAGCTCACGTACCGACCAGTCACCCTCGTCGGCGTATTCGACCGAATCGATTATATTGCCGGAATTATCAATTAATAGAATCTCCTCACCCGAATTGCTCAATATTCCGTCCCATCCGCCGATGATGTTATAAACTTGCGGATATTTGGCCATAAAGGTTTCGATATCGGCGGCCACTATCATGTATTCACCCGCACCGATTGTAGTGTTATCCGGGAAGAGGAAATTTATGCCGCTGCCGAACCACCAGCCGGACAGATTGACGGGATAAATCCCGCGGTTATAAAGCTCGATATATTCCTCTGCTGTATTTTCGGGAGTATTGATTTCGTGCCCGGGATGGTACATTATCTCGTTTATTGTCACGTCGGAGGGCATGTCCTGAGCTAAGTCGAAGGAAGCGGCCTTGACAGAAACGGCGTAAAACAGGATTAATATAAGTATTAACAGAATTCTTTTCATATCAACGATTGTCCTGCTCCGGTAACGGCCTATGCCGTGACGAGTCTTCAATCCATCCCCATCATCTCGGGACACCAACCCTTATACCGGCCGATATCAGGCTGGCTGAGGTTGAAACACAGGTTTTTCCTATTTTAGCATAATAACGGCGTTAAAGTCAATTATTTACTACATTAAAACAGTGTTAAATCATTTATATAAATCGACTTAATGATGGAATTCACCGGTAAAATTCACTCCTTCAAATGCTGCTTATTTTGATTGAACCGATAACGAAAATTGTACCAATCATGGAAATTCACCTATTTCGTTTACTTTTTTTCATCTTTTTGATATATTATTGAATAGAGAATAGTGAGAAGGTTTTTTCATTCTTTAAGCGAGCTTTACCGCACCGAAGCTGAATGGTTGAAGTGCATGATGAGCAAGCATGTCGAAGTATTATTTTGCAGCGGTAAAAGAATCACAAAAGGAGAATACAGAATGAGAAAGAGCATATCTTTTTTAATAATATTTATCGCAGTTTTTTCGTCCACTCTACATGCTGACCAGGCTAATTTCGAGCAACTGCATATTATTTATGTAGATGATGATGCAATTGGTGCCAATAACGGCTCATCGTGGGAAAATGCATACAAATATCTTCAGAAAGCCCTGATCAGAGTTGAGATTGCGAAAATATCGGCTGAAATCCGTGTTGCCCAGGGCATATACAAACCCAACCAGTATGAAGGCCAGCCGCTCAGCGACAGAAATTCTACATTCTATCTTACAAACGATGTTACCATCAAAGGCGGCTACGCCGGTGTGAATCAGCCTGATCCAAATGCACGTGATTTTACACTATATCAGACCATTCTATCCGGTGACCTTAACGGCGATGACGCCGAGGTGCCGGATGCTCAAAGCCTGCTGGATCATAGAAGAAGAATAGACAATAGTTTCCATGTCTGTACTGCATATTCTACTGAACCCACCTCAGTTATAGACGGTTTGTATATAACAGGAGGAAATGCCGATGATGAAACAATTATCAATAGTGGTGGCGGAATATTTTGTCCGACTTATCTTGAAATATCAAATTGTACTTTCAAGAATAACACCTGCACCGATCTCGGAGGAGCAATATATAACAGCTGCTGTGGTATGTTGACTATAACGAATTGCAAATTCCTGGATAACGCCTCAATTTCCGGTGGAGCAATTGCAACTTTATCAAGCGATCCTATTATTAAAAACTGTCTCTTTCAAAAAAACTACTGTTTAGGCTCAGGAGGAGCCATCCTTAATTCGACAGGCAATCCTTTACTATTAAATTGTCGATTTATTGAAAATATAGCTGACTCAGGTGGCGGTATTTATTCTTTTTGTCATAGTGATCCGACATTATTAAATTGTACTTTTATTGGCAACTATGCAACATATCACGGTGGAGGAATGACTAATAAAAGTAATAATAATGCACATATGATCGAAGGCTGTATATTCAAAGATAATTTCGCCTCATCTTATGGTGGGAGTCTTTATAACACCCATAATAGTAAGCCAATAATAAAAAACTGTTTATTTGACGGCAACAGAACAAATAAATGGGGAGGAGGATTACACTTTTACGATTGTGATGCGGAAGCAATTAATTGCACTTTAGTTAATAATACTGCTGCTGACGGAGGAGCTATCGGTTGTGGATTCGAGAACGAGGTTTTGCCCAGTACCGTAAGAATCAAAAATTGCATATTATGGAATAATAGTGAAATAATATACAATGACGATAATTCAGAAATCACTATTTCTTACAGTTGTATAGAAGGTATGAATATCGGGAGAGCCGGGCAAACAGACGGCATAATTAACCAAGACCCATGTTTTGTAAACATGGGATGTTGGGCGGATGTTAATGACCCGAACATTGTTGTCGATCCGGCCGATCCGAACGCCGTATGGATAGAGGGAGATTATCATTTAAAATCACAGGCGGGAAGATATGATCCGAACAGCAGAAGCTGGGTGATGGATGATGAGACAAGTCCGTGTATCGACGCAGGAGATCCTAATAGCTCTATCGGCGATGAGCCGTTCCCGAACGGCGGAGTTATTAACATGGGCGCCTATGGCGGAACCGCCGAAGCCAGTAAGTCATATTTGGATGAATCTCTTTAAAAAAATAATACCACTCTCAGGGTGAATAGTCTCTGACATTTTTCACTGAAAAATGGGGAATTCTCCTTACATTCGGCCGGTCGCTGGTATAATAATAAACAGCATACGGCGAGTAACGTATGGCGGATAGGGATTTACAACAAATCCGAAGCGCTAAATCCTAAATTCGAAACAATATCGAATGTTTAAAACTTCAAAATCGTTAAAACAAATCTTTGGAATCAGTATCATCCGTGCAATCTGCGGTTAAAAAATTGAAAACAAACCCAATTTGGATTTACCTCAAATTGGCATAAGCTCTTTGATAACAATATAATACGGCAAATCCGGCTTCGTCTGCGACTTCGCCGGGACGGGAAAACGAAGCCAATTTACTCGTATTGAGTGATGCGTAGTGCGTTCTGCGAAAAAAATGAAAAACGAACCCAATCCTCCGGCCTTTGGCCGGAAACCCGAAGCACTAAGCACGAAATCCGAAGATTATTGATTCAAATGAAAAAATATAAAACGAACCCAATTTGGATTAGCCCAAAAATGGCGTAAGCTCTTTGATAACAATATAATACGGCAAATCCGGCTTCGTCTGCGACTTCGCCGGGACGGGAAAACGAAGCCAATTTACTCGTATTGAGTGATGCGTAGTGCGTTCTGCGAAAAAAATGCAAAATGAACCCAATTTTGTAACAGTTTTTGAACTGGCGGCTTGAATACTGAAAATTTCATGGTATCCTGCTGCGTAATATGAAGCTAAGAGTAGAAAAATCACGATTGAAAGGCACAGTAGCGATTCCCGGCTCGAAATCACATACGATTCGTGCCGTTGCGATTGCCTCATTGGCTGAAGGTCAAAGTCTCATCCAGAGGCCGTTAAGCTCGAGCGATACACTTTCGGCAGTGGCCTGTTACAGGGCTCTGGGGGCTGATATCGATACATCCGAGCCGCAGCTCTGGAAAGTGACCGGAACGGGGGGCGAAACAAAAGTCCCGAATGATATTATCGATGTCGGCAATTCCGGCACAACTTTACGGATAGCAATAGGTTCGGCCGCCTTGGCCCCGCCCGGCCGGGGTACCATGTTTACCGGTGACGAGCAGATTCAGGCCCGCCTTATTGAGCCGCTTATGAATTCTCTAAATGAGCTTGGAGCAAAATGCAGGAGTCTGAAAAATAACGGCAAAGCACCCGTGGAAATCACCGGCAGGCTAAAGGGCGGAAAGACATCCATCGCCGCGGTGACGAGTCAGTATCTCTCAAGCCTGCTTTTATGCACGCCTTTAGCTCCGGCGGATACGGAAATTGACGTTACCTTGCTCAACGAGCCGGGGTACGTACAGATGACCTTAGACTGGCTCGATAAGCAGCAAATCGAATACGAAAATCATCAGATGAAAAAATTCAACGTCAAGGGCAACCAAAAATATAAGGCCTTCGATTTGCCGGTCGCCGCCGATTTTTCCAGCGCGACGTTTTTTCTTTGTGCGGCGGCTTTGTTGGCCGATGAGGTGACCTTGCTCGGTCTGGATTTCTCGGATTCTCAGCCGGACAAAGCCGTAGTTGACTATCTTAAAGCGATGGGGGCGGATATTGAAATTGGGCCTGATTCTGTAAAAATCCGGGCTTCGCAGCTAAAAGGCACAGAAATCGATATGAACGCTACGCCGGACGCCTTGCCGGCGATGTCGGCAACGGCGGCCTTTGCCGAAGGCGAGACGCGACTGGTAAATGTGCCGCAGGCCAGAAATAAAGAGACCGACCGAATCGCGTGCATGGCGACGGAGCTTCAAAAAATGAATGTAGATGTTGAAGAACTTCCCGATGGCATTATAATACGGCACAGTCGGCCCGTACCGGCTGATTTGCACGGCTGGGCCGACCATAGAATTGTAATGGCTTTGTCTTTGGTGGCAATGGCTTTGGATGGTAAATGTGTTATCGATACCGCTGAAGCCATGGACGTGACGTTCCCGAGTTTTGTGGAGCTGATGACAAGTCTCGGTGCCAGGATGAAATGTGAATGATGTTACTCAATAACAGGAGTAAAAAATGTTAGGATGTCATATTGGACGTTGTTTTCAGGTCACTGTTGCCGGCGGCTCTTACCAGGAGGGCCTGACCTCTGTTCTGCACGGAGTTCCGCCGGGACTATTATTAACCGAGCAGGAAATATACGGCGATTTGCTGCTTCGCAAGCCCGGTGCCGATGAGTTATCCAGTCCCCGCAAGGAACCGGACCTGCCGGTTATCTATTCCGGCCTGAATTCAGCCGATACGGTAGAAAACGCCGGGAATAAAAATCATACCAACGGCACACCTCTGGCGATTCTGATTCCGAACCTTGACCGGCATTTCATTCATATCAAGCAGTATCAGGATACCAATCGCACGCCGCGTCCGGGACATGCTTCTTACGCTTCGTTTATGAAGTATGGTCCGGATGATGACGCGATCGGCGCCGGTATTTTCAGCGGGCGCTATACGTCAACCATTGTGGCGGCCGGTTATGTCGCCAAGAAAGTGCTGAAAAAATGCGGTATAAAAGTTTTCTCCTATGCCAAAGAAATCGCCGGTGTTCGTTGTCCGGAAGTTGAGGCCGATAAAGCTTTTAAATCTACCGAAGACTACAAGCAAATGCGACGGGATACGGATCCGTTTTATCAGGAAGTTTACGCCAGGGGCCGTATCAATATGGATATGAGGTTTCTTGAAAAGACGGCGATTCTGGCCGAAATCGAACAGGAAATAGACGCCATCCGGGATAAAGCACCGAAAATTAAACCAAATGAGATCCGGGAAAAATATGGCGTGCACGCGATTGTTAATTGCCCCGATGTCGATGCCGCCCAGGCCATGGTCGATGCGTGTAATAAAATATCGGCTACCGGCGATTCGGTCGGCGGTGTTGTTGAAGTTGTTGTAACCGGTGTCCCGACAGGGCTTGGCGAGCCGGTCTTTTATAAGCTCGACGGTGAATTGGGCAAGATGCTCGGGATCGGTGCCGTTAAGGGTGTCGAGGTCGGTGCCGGATTCGGCGTCAAGGATATGACCGGCTACGAAAATAACGACCAGATGCACGCCGAAAACGGCAAAATCGTATTCGACTCGAATAACGCCGGCGGAATTACAGGCGGTCTTTCTACCGGCCAGCCTATAGTCGTCAGACTCACGGTTAAGCCGACGCCCACAATCGACAGGGAACAGCATACGATTGATAAATACACGCTTGAGAACAAGCAGCTTGCGGCAATTACCCGGCGCGACCCGACGATTGTTGCCCGGATATGGCCGGTCGCCGAGAATTATACGGCGATGGTGATACTCGACCACCTGATTGCACACTACGGCTATCAAACACTCAAGGCCAAATAGGAAAAATTCTTTTTGGATCCGTGGAGTCTTAAAAAACAACGGCGGCGTTTATAATTATCAACGAACGTTTAACTTGGTTAAAATTCAGCCGTTATAAAAAGGCAAAAATAATCACAATATGCGGTGTGTTGATGCTTTTCAACACAAAGTCTCAAACCATATAACAGTTTGTCTCCGAACAGTTATAACAGAACTCAGGAGCGATAAAACAAACTTCATTTTTTGCCGTTTTTTGAGGGTAATCGGCGAAATTTGCATGTAAACGGCATTTTTTTTGTTCAGGTATAGCTTTTGCACATTATAACCGTGTGGCTTTGGGGGAAAATCCACAGATCAGGGTGACGAAAAGATGACGCTAACGTGAGGAGAGTGATTTAATGGATGAGGCAAACCTGGAAGACAAACTTAACGAACTGGTCAAGGAATTCGGTGAAAACGTAGATCCGCAACATAGAAAGCTGGCACAACTCGCCCAACAGGCTAAAGACAATCGAAAGAAGCTTGAGAAGAGCATTAACAGCCTGCAGGAGTCACTGGACTACCTGCGGGTCTGCATCAAATATCAGGTCTTCGATCTTGAAGCGACACGCCGGGAAAATCAGTATCTGAGAAAATTGCTTGAGGACAACAGCCAGCAGTAATCCGGCAAAACCCGCAGGTAAATTAATTTATTCTGAAATGTCTGCGGATTGATTAAAATTTGTTATATGAATCTCAGTTCGATGGGGGGAATTGCTGCTTTGTGTGGCAGCTTAGCCATCCATTACATCGTTTCTTTTTGTTTATCTGCAATTTAGATTATCAATATTACATGCCTTTTTTCTATCTGCTGCTTTTTATGCTGTCTTTATTCTTTTCCCACCATTCGTTCCACTGTTGTTGGATAGACTTAAGATTCTCTAAAGAATCATCATATTTGCGAGGGATATGAGAGCGGGCCGGACAATTGACTTTGCCGTATTAATGTGTACGATAGAGCCGGTGTTTGTAACGATGCTGAAGAAGTACTCTTAACTATACGGATGGAGTTGGGCACATGGCAAACCATGTAAGACGCATCAGTATTGTAATTGTTTTCGTTATTTTGACAGTAAATATGTCATCTGCGGTGAATTTAGTACCGCCCGACTGGGAGAACGAGCAGGTCATAGGGCGAAATCGACAACCTGCACACGCTACGCTTATGCCGTTTCCTGATGTCGCATCTGCTCTGAAGAGTTCACATGAGGCGTCGCCATTTATGCTCTCGCTCAACGGTCCCTGGCGTTTCCACTGGTCGGCCAATCCTCAGGAGCGACCGGCGGATTTCTACAACGAGTCATACGATGTCAGTCAGTGGGACACCATCCCGGTGCCCTCGAACTGGCAGATGCACGGCTACGGCGTACCGATTTATACCAGTGCGGAATATCCGTTCAGGGTCGATCCACCGCGTGTCACCGGCGAGCCGCGGCGTGATTGGACGACAAACAAACTGCGCAATCCTGTCGGTTCCTATAGGCGGACGTTCACTATTCCGGCGGAATGGGCCGGGCGACGAGTTTTCCTGCACTTTGCCGGTGTAAAAAGCGCGTTCTACGTCTGGCTCAACGGCCAAAAGGTCGGATACAGCCAGGGGAGCATGACACCGGCGGAATTCGATATGTCCCCTTACCTGCGGGGCGGAGAGAATGTGCTTGCCGTCGAGGTTTACCGCTTCTCGGACGGCAGCTATCTGGAAGACCAGGACATGTGGCGTTTCAGCGGGATATACCGCGACGTGCTCCTTTATTCTACCTCCGATGTGTGTATTTGCGATTTTGCCGTGCGCACAAATTTAGACGCTGATTACCGTGACGCCGAATTATTAATCAAGCCGGAGCTGGTACGTTATTCAGACCGTGACATTAACGGCTGGACCGTTCATGCACAGCTTTATAATCCTGCGGGTGAGCCGGTCTTTAAAGAACCGTTGGCCGCCGACGCCGAGGCTATTCTAAATCCGGACTTCCGTTCGGACGTTTTGAATTCACGCACGCCTCAGCGGGGGCCTGCACGATTCGATTGGCTGCGTGCAACGGTGAGCAATCCGAAGAAATGGACAGCCGAGACGCCGGTGCTTTATACACTTGTGCTTACATTGAATGATAGCAGTGAGAAATTGATTGAGGCGCTCAGTTGCCGCGTCGGTTTCCGAGAGGTCGAGGTCAGGGACGGCAGACTCTTGGTCAACGGCCGGGCTGTGCGTTTATACGGAGTCAATCGTCACGAACATGACCCCGACCACGGGCGGGCGGTTCCGTTCGAACGAATGGTCGAGGACATTATCCTGATGAAGCGTTTCAACATCAACGCCGTACGAACGTCGCACTATCCCAATAATCCTCGCTGGTACGACCTTTGCGACCGTTATGGAATATACGTGATAGACGAGGCAAACGTTGAGACACACGGTCTGCGCGGATTGCTGGCCAATGACCCTGCATGGCAGTCGGCGTTTCTGGATCGCGGAATTCGTATGGTCGAGCGTGACAAGAACCACCCGTCGATTATCATCTGGTCTATGGGTAATGAGGCAGGTTACGGGCCGAACTTCGCCGCGATGTCCGCGTGGATTCGCGATTTCGATCCCACACGCCCCATCCATTATGAAGGTGCGCAAGCCTCGATTGAAGACCGCAATGACCCGCGCGATCCTTACACAGTGGATTTCATCAGCCGAATGTATCCTAGAGCCGAGGGATTGTATGAATCGCAGCGGGATTCCCGCTGGCCCAAAGGTTTGCTGCTGGCGAAGGACACCCGTGACAATCGGCCGGTGTTGTATTGTGAATATGCCCATGCTATGGGAAATGCCATCGGCAATTTAAAGGAATACTGGGAGGAGATTTATTCCAATCCGAGAATGGTCGGTGGTTTTATCTGGGACTGGGTGGATCAGGGACTGCATTGCAAGACCGACAGCGGCGTCACATATATTGCTTATGGCGGAGATTTCGGAGACAGGCCGAATTCGGATGATTTTTGCCTGAACGGCGTAGTTTTTGCCGACCGTTCACTTCCACCCAAAATCCGGGAAGTCAAAAAAATCTATCAACCGATACACATAGAAATGGCCGATGGGAGCGGTTCAGGGGTGCGGCTGACCAATCGCTATGGTTTTACCAACCTGAACACGCTTCAAGGACGATGGTTGCTTGTCTGCGACGGGCAGATTCTTCAATCCGGCACGCTGGAGCCTGTTGACTTAGCGGCGGGGGAGCAGATGGAAGTGACAATCCCGCTGGCTCCGGTTACCGAATATGAGCCGGGGGCGTCGTATTGGCTGCGTGTAAGTTTCCACCTGTCGGAGGATACACTTTGGGCAAAAGCAGGGCACGAAGTGGCGTGGCAGCAGATGCTTTATCCAGTTAAGACGCTACAAGTACCGCCGATTAAAACATCAAGCCTGCCGGAATTAAAAGTCACCGACACCGACGAAACGATACGAATCGCGGGACAAACGTTTACTGCTGTATTCGGTCGAAAAGCGGGCACACTGATCTCTTTAGTTTATAACGGCAAGGAAATACTTGATCAGAAAGATAAAGATTTCGCCGGTCCGATGTTGCAGGCCTATCGCGCTGTGACCTGTAACGATAAGGCATTCGGCAACGGACGGGCCCGCGACTGGCAGCAAGCCGGTTTAAACCGTTTAACGCGTAAGGTGAAGAATGTCACGATAGAACGGCATAGCACTCGGCTCGTGCGCATCGAAGCTCTGGCCGTAAGCAATACGCCGACCGGGGCCGGATTCAATCACCATGCCGTCTGGACTGTACGCGGCGACGGCTCGATCGATATGGACAACCGATTCGAGCCATTCGGCCAATTGCCGCCGTTGCCGAGAATCGGTGTAGTCATGCGTTTGGTGGCCGGCCTTGAAAACCTTCGCTGGTACGGGCGCGGGCCGCATGAAAATTACATCGACCGAAAAGAATCCGCCGATATGGGCATCTGGTCCGGCACGGTGGATGAGCAATACATACCCTATCCCTTTCCGCAGGAGACCGGTACGAAGGTGGACATCGAATGGCTGAGCCTGACGGACGATGGCGATAACGGCCTTTTGGTAGTAGCAGAGCCTGCCATGGCCGCCTCGGCTCTGCACTATACCGCCGGTGACCTGGACGCGGCGGAGCATACATACGAGCTGAGGAAGCGTGACGAGGTGATTCTCTCACTGGATGCCAGACATAGCGGCTTAGGCAACGGCAGTTGTGGCCCCGGCGTTCTGCCGTGTTATGAAGTTCCGCCTGAACCGTATAACCTGCACCTGAGCCTGCGACCGATTCGGGGGCTGTCGGATCAGGATGTCGCTCGTTTGTCACGCAGAACCTATGCGGACTGAAAGTTAAACCGCCGACATGATTTGTTAAAATTGTTAACATATAAATTTCGGAGCAAAAAATGATAAAACATATGAAGATACTTATCCTTGGAGTAGCTCTGATGATTATATCTTCGATATCGGCTTCGCAGGAATCCGAGACGGCCGAAGACCCCGAGGCGGCCTATACCCGGGTTATCAACCAAAGGGCACAAAAGATTGTTGATACACTCGGAATTACCGATTCGGCCAAGGCCAAACGTGTGCGTGACATCATCGCCGAGCAATATCGCTCTCTCAGGGATATTCACGATGGTCGTGACGCCCAAATAAAAACCGCCAAAGAAAAGGCCGGTGACGACAAATCCGCTGTAGAAGCCGCTGAAAAAGATATCCGGGATAAAGCCAAGGCCAAACAGGATAGGTTCCATAAAGAATATCTCCAAAAACTGTCGGTCGAACTTACGCCGGAGCAGGTGGACAAAGTCAAAGACGGCATGACGTACGGCGTACTTCAGGCCACTTACAATCAATATCTGGCGATGTTGCCGGGCCTTACCGACCAGCAAAAAGCGAAAATCATGGCGTTTCTGGTTGAGGCTCGCGAGAATGCCATGGACGGCGGCTCGTCGGAAGAAAAACACAATTGGTTCCGCAAGTATAAGGGCAAAATCAATAACTATCTTTCCGCCGCCGGTTACGATTTGAAAAAGGCCGAGCAGGATTTGAGAAAGCGGCTCGCATCCGCCCAAACACAACCGAAGCAGCGTTATAAAATCGGCGTCTGCGACTGGATGATAGGCAAGCGACAAAAACTCGGTGCCTTCGAACGGACAAAAGAAGTCGGTGCCGATGGTGTCGAAGTGGATATGGGCAGCCTTGGCGACCGCGAGACGTTCGATAACGCCCTTGCCGATCCGGCGGTACGCAAGCAGTTCCTTGACAAGGCGAAAGACCTCGACCTCGAAATTTGCTCGCTGGCGATGTCCGGATTTTATGCCCAATCATTCGCCGAACGTCCCACAGTCTATCGTATGATGCAGGATTGTATCGACACCATGAAGCTGATGGACGTCAAAGTCGCGTTCCTGCCTCTGGGTGTGAAAAGTGATCCGGCGAAGCATCCCGAACTGCGCTCGGCAGTCGTCGAACGTTTGAGGGCCGCCGGTGTCCAGGCTCAGAAGGCTGGTGTCATTATCGGCGTGGAAACAGAACTTCCGGCGGAGGACCAGGTAAAGTTGCTGGACGATATTGGCTCGCCTGCTATCCGGATATATTTCAACTTCTCCAACGCCCTGCAAAACGGACGCGACCTATATAAAGAGCTGCAAATACTCGGCAAAGGCCGTATCTGCCAGATTCACTGCACGGATCAGGACGGAGTCTGGCTTCAGGACGATCCTAAAATAGACGTGCCTAAGGTCAAGCAGACGCTCGATGAGATGGGCTGGAGCGGCTGGCTCGTCATCGAACGCTCACGCAGCGCCAAGAACTCCCGAGACGTTGTGTGGAATTTCGGTGCCAATACGAAATACCTCAAGTCTATTTTCCAGGCCGATTAGCAAGAATCCGATATGCCGGATTGGCTTTGTTTTTTCGACTGCAAAATACCCTAAAACCGCCATTTTTCTCATAATCTTCTTATATCAAAGAGCTTACGCCAAATTACCCATTTTAACATTGGCTTTGTTTTTTCAAAAAAGGTCGATTTGTAGAGAGCATTCTATATTTGTCGAGTTCCCCGTGGCCATAGGTGCCACGGCTAATTTTTGATTTTTGAAATTTCTTTTTGCTTTTTTCTCATTTTGTTTTGAAAATTCGTGATTTTGAAAATTTGATATTGTTTAGAATTTATTATTTAGTGCTTAGGATCTGTTATAAATACCTTATTCGCCATACGCTACTCGCCGTATGCTGTTTATTATTATACCAGCGACCGGCCGAATGTAAGGAGAATTCCCCATTTTTAGGCGAAAAATGTCCATGACTTACCACTCGTCGTGCGTACAGCGTATGTCGTATGTCGAGAAGTAAAAAACCTCAGTTAAACTGCTGGTTAAATATTAAGTATTCACTTCCTTATTCATTAGCTCAGCAAATCACTAATAAATTAATCCTTCTTTTTTGTACGTAGTTCTACGTATTTTCTTAAAACATAAAGCCTTACTTCACATTGAGCAAAAGGCTCGTTATATAGCGCAAACTAATTACCGATAAATGAATAAATCAAATAGAAACTCTCTCATCAAAATGGAGGAAGAAATAAAATGCTTGATTTTGATGATGACATTATCAGAGAAATGTATCGATACTACAATATTCCTTGTGATACTCTCATCAGCGATCAACAACAATTTCTCCCATTTGCTGAAGATTATAATCACAGAACAGGCCAAGAAGTCGAACTTGCACAATTAGCTCGACATCTGCTTACACTGCGTAAGCGTGGTGAAGCCAAGGGAGGATTACCCAGATTGAGAAGGACATATAATAGTAGAAACTGAAACTGAGAAATGGAGAAGTAAAATGGCAAAATACAAAAGAAAATCAAATAATGATTTTCCCGATGAAGTAGTCAAATTGGCTTTTATTATTGCTGATGAAAAATGTGAAAACTGTGGCCAAGAACTTAGGAAAGAAAATCGCGGCAACGAAGATTCTTATGGATGGGAAGCTCATCACATAAATCCAGATGATCCGGGGACATTAGAGAATTGTAGAATTCTTTGTCAAGACTGTCACAAGGATACAATGAGTTATGGTCGTAAAAAACTAAAACGCCAGAGGAAACTGTAATTTCGATAATAAAATGAAAGATGAAATGATTATGCAGATTGCCCTTTTAATTGTTTGGATTATTTTCTTTTTAATTTTTTTGGGAATGGGATTTTGGCATTTTAACCAAGCAAATCGAAATATACCCAAAGTTAAAATCAAAAAAAGATCGATGCAACAAGATAATTCAAAAGTCAAGGTAGAAATATCATTTGCCGGTAGTGATATCGACCAACCTTTAAGTGATTTTATTAATGATTTCAACAAATATCTTGATATACAAAATGTCAGTTCATATAAAGCACATCTCCTCACAGCATTTGGATACTGGATAGCAGCTGCTACATCAGCTTTCTCCGGTATTATACAGATATGGAGATAAAAAATATAATCAGAGCGATTTTATTGCATCATACCTCCGGATTCCCGCTTTGCTTTAAGGTATGGCCTAGCCATCGTGGGAATGACTTAAAAAAGATTACCACAACTATCTCCAATAGCCCTGCAATGACAGATAGTAGATTTCTGTTTTCACAGGAATGACAATTTTTATAGTGGGGCAGAGCCGCCACCCTACGTTAATCTTGTACAATTTCGATGTTTTCCATGGAGCCGAGGAGGCCGTGGGCGAGGGTGAGATATTCCAATTTTTTGGGATTGTGGCCGAGCAGCTCGCTGCCGATAGTGTCAACGGCGACGGGATCGAAGCTGGCTAATATAAGACCGAGCTTTTTGTGTGTGCCGGACAGGTGCATTCCGGCCAGAGCGACCGAAGCATCGACAACAGAAAGGTCCGGCTTTTTGTACAGGCAGATATCAACAACGGATTTATCGGTGGAGGGACTATGCAATTTCGATTTGTTCCAGCCGCCGGCGTAGAATTTACCCGGTGCAATGCCGAACATATTTTTCATGGCGATTGTTGTTTCGGTAAAGCTGTGGTCCTTGAGCACAGGCAGAGAAATTATAAAGGCGTCCAATACAATTTTGGGAATATGAAAACTTTTTAGCTGGAAGGCGTTTTTATTTTCGAGGATGACGGTTTCGGCCTCGTTGAAATCGAGAAGCTCTATGCCGTACTTTTTGGCCAGATTTGTATATCCCAAAGTCTTGTAAACATCGGGAGTTTTCCCTGAGCCGCAGCCGTCGCCGATAGCTATTTTTGCCTTCGTATGTGCTTTGCAGTATTTGTAAACCGCCTCGGCAGCATGAACACTTGTTGTTACCGGCGGGGGCGAAGAATTAGTCAGGTTGGGCTTGATAATAATCAGCCCTTTTTGCGGCAGTTTTTCGCCCGCTCCAATTAAATCCAATGCCCGGGCTATGCTGGCCTGATAATCGACAAATTTTACCTTCGCAACCTTACTCATTGTGACTGATACGCATAATAAACGGCAAATGTTTTATTTCCAGTATTTTATGTATTGTTTATGTATCTGGGAAAAACTTTCTTGTCAAAAAAAATGAGAAGTTTATAATACGCGACTTTGAACAAAATAATTGGAATTGGAGTATTGACTGTCAAGAAATTTTGTGTACATTTATACAAAAATTAAATAAAACACTAAGCTCGAAATCCTAAGTACTAAACAAATTCAAATTTCGAATTTCGTAATGACTAAAATGTTTTAATATTTTGAATTTTAGTTATTTGTGCTTGTTTAGAGTTTAGAAATTAGAATTTAGGATTTATTCTTTTTATTGGAGATTGACATGATAGAAGTCAAAGAGCTTCGGCGTAGTTTTGGCCCGGTAGTGGCTGTTGACGGAATATCGTTCAATGTGGCAAAAGGGGAGGTCCTGGGTCTGCTTGGGCCGAACGGGGCCGGCAAGACGACTGCGATGCGGATTTTAGCATGTTTCCTGCGGCCCGATTCCGGAACTGCGACCGTCTGCGGATACGATATTTTGAAAAATCCCATCGGGGTCAGAAGCGTTCTCGGATATTTAGCGGAAAATGTGCCGGCGTATAACGAGATGACCGTGGGCGGATTTTTGAATTTTATCTGCGATGTCAGGGAAATTACAGGCAAAGACCGAAAGCAGACGCTTGATAAGATAGTCCCGATGTGTTCGATTGAATCCGTATATCATCAGACGATTGAGACACTGTCAAAGGGATATAAAAGGCGAGTGGGGCTGGCCCAGGCATTAATTCACGATCCGGAAGTTTTGATTTTAGATGAGCCGACCGATGGTCTCGATCCCAACCAAAAGCATGGAGTCAGAAAACTTATCAATAATATGGCCAGGGAAAAGTGTATTATTATTTCGACGCATATTCTCGAAGAAGTCGAAGCTATATGCTCGAGGACAATAATCATTGCCAGAGGCCGCATCCTTGCCGATTCGACACCGGCCGAATTAAAAGAGCAGCATAAGTGCAGTCTTGATGCTGTCTTTCGTAAGATAACAATGGCGAAAAGTGCATAGTTTTTTTCGTGATACGTTTAAGGGTGACGCTGCTCGTTACGTCATACGTCGAACGTGAAACGTAACGCAATGCGTCAACGCGAATGTTTAACGAGTTTTACATCTCGTTTTTTAAGGGGTAAGAAATGAATAGTTTTTGGGCGGTATTCAAGAGGGAATTAAATAGTTATTTTACCACACCTCTTGCATACGTATTTCTCGTGATTTTTTTGTTTTTCTCGGGGTACCTGACATTTAAAGAGGGCTTTTTCGAAATGCGGCAGGCCGACATGAGGACGTTTTTTATGAACCTGCCGTTGTTGTTTATATTCATGGTGCCCTCGGTGGCAATGCGTCTGTGGGCCGAGGAACGCAAGGTCGGGACAATCGAGCTGCTGTTTACTTTGCCGGTGACTATTACACAGGCTGTCCTGGGTAAATTTTTCGCTGCCTGGATTTTTCTGGCAATCGCATTGACACTGACTTTTCCGATGGTAATTACGGTCGGTTACCTCGGCGATCCGGATATCGGCTTGATTATTACCGGGTACTTAGGCAGCTTTTTAATGGCCGGTGGTTTTCTTGCCATCGGATGTTTCTTTTCGGCGATAAGTAAAAACCAGGTCATCAGCTTTGTGCTTTCGGTGGTGGCCTGTGCGATTCTTGTTTTTGCGGGTATGCCGACGACGCTGAATTATGTCTCGACTTTTTTACCCGCCGGTCTGGTTTCGGCGATCGAAGGGATGAGCTTTCAATCACACTTCGAATCGATCCAGCGGGGCGTGCTGAACTTTACCGACATTTCGTATTTTATATTGTTGATAATAGGGTGGATTGCCGCCTGCAGTATTGTTTTGGATGAAAGGAAGGCCGCATAATGAACCGAACAATACGAGCGATTATCGGAGCCGGTTTTATTTTTATCATTATATTTTCCGCGATAAGTATATCTCAGAATATAGGAAAGTCCTGGAAAGTGGATATCACCGAGCAGAAGCTTTACACACTTTCGGACGGGACAAAGGCGATTTTAGCCAAGCTGAATCAGCCGATTAAAGCCAAGCTCTATTATGCGAAAACCGCCGCGCTTAAAGGGCCGGACCAGATTAAGTACTTCAACAACTATTACGAATTCGTTAAAGCCCTGCTGGAAGAATATGTCGCGCAGTCCAAAGGAATGGTCGAGCTGCAGGTAATCGACCCGCGGCCTTTTTCGGACGATGAAGTGGCGGCGATGCGGTACGGTCTGCAGCAATATCGCATTACAGAGGAAGAGAACTTTTTCTTCGGCCTGGTTGTGCAAACCCAGTTCGGAGTTGAAAAGGTTATCTCGTTCTTTTCACCGGACCGGCAGAATTTCATCGAGTACGATATCAGCTATCTGATTGATACGGCAATCACCCGGCAGAAAACCAAAATCGGCGTCATAAGCTCACTGCCGATTATGGGTGACGATATGAGCGGGTATATGGCCCAGATGATGCTGAGCCAGGGCCAGCGTCCGAAATCGCCATGGGTCATTGTCGAGCATTTGAGAAAGAAGTACGAGGTTACGGAAATACCAACGGATGTTAATGACATTAACGACGTAGATATCCTGCTGGTTGTTCATCCGAAGGAGCTTCCGGAAAAAACTTTGTTTGCCATAGACCAATATGTTCTAAAGGGCGGCAGGACGATTGTTTGTGTCGATCCTTATTGCTTTGTGGACGCTCAAAACCAGATGGCCATGCGGATGGGAATGCAGCAGCAATCCCACAGCTCTGATTTGAATATTCTTCTTCGGAACTGGGGACTCGAGATGCCGGCGGATACTTTCGCCGGTGACAAAAAGCTGGCGGAAACGCGGGCTATCAGCAGAGCCAGCAGGCCGGAGCCGATTATCGGTTTGCTGAAATTTGTAAAGGGATGTTTCAATCCGGATACGGTTGCAACGGCGGAGTTGAACGAAGTCATAGTTCTGTTCGCAGGCGTTCTCAACGAGGTTGTGGATGATTCGAACCAGCCTGAAGAAAATAAATCCGGAATACAAAAGACACCGCTGATTATGACTACGAACGAGGGAAATACTTTTACAATAAGCAATCCGTACGAGCTTATTGCGCTCAATCCGTCGGCTCTGATGAGCAAATTCGTCAGCGGGACTAAACCGGTGACTATGGGCTATCTTTTGACGGGGAGTTTTAAGAGCAGCTATCCCGAAGGTATCGAGATTGAGATCGAATCGACAGACCCGAACGATCCGAACGAGACCATAAAGAGCGCAAAGCGGATCAAAGGTCTTGCCGAGGCCCGGACAGATTGTGCAGTAGCGGTTTTTGCAGATGTCGATTTTATCAGCGATATCCTGGCCTATAGTAATTCGTTCTTCGGCCCGGTGGTTGTCGGTGACAACAGCGCTTTGTTGTTCAATGTAATCGATGATTTGAGCGGTTCGAGCGATTTGATTTCAATCAGGTCTCGCGGGAACTTCAAGCGGCCGTTTATTAAGATTGATGAAATTGAAAAACAGGCGGAGGAAGAAACGGCCCAGGAAGTGACACGATTGAATGCACAAATTGCCGGATTCCAAAGCGAGCTGCAGTCTATCCTCGCTCAGGCAAAGGAGGGTCAGGAAGTGGTCATCGGCAGCTCGTTGCTGGCCAAGCAGCGAGATATCGAATTGAAAAAACGCCAGGCCCAGCAGCAACTGAACGAAGTTAAGCTGAACAAGCGCAAGCGTATCGAGCATTTGGGCAATATATTTAAAGGTTTGAATATGTTAACTGCCCCGGCAGTTATATTGATAATCGCCGTAGTTTTGGGTATCTATCGAAGTGCGAAGAAAAGGCATTATATAAGTCATGCCAGCGATGCCTGACCGCTTGATGGCGTAAATCCTAAATTCTAAATCCGAAGCACGAAACAAATTTAAAATGATTAAAGTTCAAAATTCGAAAACAATATGATTTGGATTTCATATTACATAAATAAAAGCAGGAGTATTCCAGATGAGTAATAAAAAACTCGTGATATTGGGTGTTGTTGCGGTTTTTATGCTGATATGGGCGGTCGTCCAGTCCCGGATATCGAACAGACCTGTTAATCCATCCGGTGAGCCGACGTATCTTGTGCAGGGACTTGATACCGCGGACATTTACAGCATAATTATCGGAAAAGGCGACGACACCGTGACACTGATGCGCCGGGGTGCCGGTTTTGTAGTTGTAAACAAGCAGAATTATCCGGCAAAAATAAGCCAGATTAACGATATAATCTCAAAGTGCCTGGAAATCGAAAGAACTCAGTTTGTTACCGATAAAACTGAAAATCACGAGGACCTTGAGGTGACGGAGGAAAAGGCCCAAACCGTTGTGAAATTCCTCAAACCGGATTCGACACTGCTGACGGGCATCATTATAGGAAAAACAAAAGATGTTGGTCAGGGTAGTTATGTAAGACTGGCTTCGGATGACAAGGTTTATGTAGCGCAAAATGTTCCCTGGTTCGGGAGCGAGGCGATGAGTCTTATCGATCAGCAGCTCCTTTCGGTAAAACGCGACGATATAGCGTCGGTTACGGTCGGTTCCCCCGATGGTAATTATGTCCTGAGGGCGAAGGAAAACGTCGGCGGCATCGAGATGGAAAACATCCCCGCCGGTAAGAAATTTAAAAGTACCGAGGGGCAAAGTGTGTTCAATGTCCTGACGAATTTAAGCTTTAGCGATGTTAAGAGAGAGCCGAACGATATCTCTTTTGACAGGCAATACGTTGGCAGATTAAAAGATTCCACCGAATATACTATTAATGTTGCAACTCAAGATGATAAGACGTTCGTAGCCTGCAGCGCCAGGTTTACGGGCAAAAGACCCACGGCGGAGGATATAAAGAAAGACGATTCCGAAGAGGAGTTAAAGGCGAAAGAAGCGAAGCTGCTTGCCGATGATAATTCAAAGAAATTTGCCGCAAAGCATAAGGGATGGATTTACGAAGTTCCGGACTATAAAGCCAAGAACCTGAAAATCAAACTCTCGGATTTGCTCGAAGAACGAAAGGAACCCGAAAAAGATATGTCCTCTGATCCCAATGAAGTGACGTCCGGAGAATCTGTAGTTCCATAAACTCTCTCGTCGATACAGAAATAATACCTGCTTTATATAATTTTTCGTCATACTATCGAGAGTCGTTCGGAGCGGGCCGTTATACTTCTGTCGAACTAACTCATACCTTCTCGTAAAAACTATTGAAATCCGATAAAAAGCGAGTATAATATTTTTACAATCGCACTACTGCTTCGAAGAAAGGTGGAAGCCATGTACCAGCGAAGAGGATTCACTTTGATTGAATTGCTGGTAGTTATTGCCATTATTGCGCTGTTGATGGGGATACTAATGCCGGCGCTACAACGAGTAAAAAAACAAGCCAAGGGGGTTGTTTGTTTTAATAATTTGCGCCAAATCGGCATGGGAGCTAATTTATACTGCGAGGCTTACGAACAATTCATTCCCCGCGGTCTTGGCGGCGGCTCGGGGAGGGCATGGTTCCAGCTTTTTATGCCTTTTCTTTCACAGAAGCCGATCGACGATGATTATCGAAACGTGGAAATCTATCGCTGTCCCAGCTACCCGGATAAAGAGCAGACAGTTTGTTACGTTGTCAACGGCTGGGAATTCGAGAACAAAAACGACGAGCATGGAAGGGAGATTCAAAGACCGAGCAAGCTGACTAACGTGACTCAGCGGGCATCTACGATTTATCTTGTCGACAACGAGGACGGTCACTGGCGATATATAATAAGAAATGCCGATGATCCCGGTGAGAATCGATGCGATGTGTGGACTCGCTCGCATCTGCCGGATTCCGAAAGCACGGATATAACCACCGGCAGGCGTGTTGCCCGTGCCCGGCACAGAGAGGGCAGTTATTGTCTGTTTCTTGACTGGCATGTCGATTATATCGCCGTAGAAGATATGACTGTGGATATGTGGCGATTTGAAAAGTGACACACGATATGTAAAAACAACCGAATTGTTGTGGGTATTTTAATATTTAGGGTTCCCATTTTGTGAATCTCAGCAAAATGGGAACCCTCCTTTATATGCTACATTAATTTCACGAGCTCTGTTGTATTTTCCGTCGGTTGCTCTAACCGTGTGATAGTCTCGTGAACCTGAATGATGCTGGGATGATTGAGGTCAAAAATATTCTCGAGTGTGCTTAACGCGCTATTCGCAAGCTGCCGGGCTTCGGAGTATCTTTCCTGGTGAATATACAATATCGCCAGATTATTACGTGCCATTGCCGTATAGTCATTTTCGGAGCCGAGGGTATTTTCCAGCATGAGGACCGCCCGTTCACATGTACTTTCGGCCTGAGTATATTGGCGCTCTTCGATATATAATCGACCGAGATGACTTGTAATCTTCCCTGTCAGTGGATGCTCTGTGCCGCGCTGTTTCTCGACAATCACCAAGGTTTTTTTCAACAGTTTTTCTGCCGCGGTATATTCTTTTTTTGCCCGGCAGATTTCGGCCTGCGTCAGCCATGCCGGGACCATAAGATGATGCTCGGAGCCATAAACTCTTTGTTGTATTGCCAGTGTTCGATTAATCAAATCTTCGGCCTCGTCATATTTTTCCTGCTTAGCATATAATTCGGCGAGACTGCCGAGCACTCCCGCCGTATAGAGGTGGTCGGAGCCGTAACTTTTATTGATTAATTCCAGCGCACCGAGGAAATTGGTTTCTGCTTTTTCGAATTTTCCCTGTGCCGTCAGAATTCTGGCCAGGTCCACCTTGAACGGTGCCAAAGTGGGATCGTCAGGCAGGTGACTTTTTTCCATAATGGTAATTGCCTGTTCCAGGGTGTGTTCGGCCTGTTTATATTTTGCCTGTTCCCGGTAGATCGAGCTTAAGATTCTCAATGTGCCTGCAATATAGGGGTGGTTTTCATAGTAGAGTTTTTTCTGCATATCGAGTCCCGCTTCGCACATTCTTTCGGCATCGGTAAATCTGCCCTGATTTTTATACAGGAATGCCAGGTCGATAAAGCACAACGAAAGTTCCGACTCGGAACCGTTTTTTGTCTTTGCGAGAGTCAGGGCATTTTCAGCAAGCGGCTGTGCTTTTGAATAATCTCCACCGGCCATATATACCCTTGCCATTGCCCGGAAAATTTTGCAGGAGTCGGCATTTTGCGCCGGTTTCAATTCTATTGCGGCTGTGTTGGCATTTGAAAGGACTAAAATAAATAGTATAATCAGTGTCAGATTTCTCAAAAGGTATCGTTTATGTGCTGATGTTTTGGATATCATTAAATCTCAATCTCCGCCCCCGCCGTTTTTTAACCGGATTCTTTTCGCTGTTTTCCCCATGTTGCTGTAATTGCTTACTACCCAAAATATATGAAATATAGATTTTAGAGCAAAATTTTCGTACATGTTTGTCTTGTCTGGATGGTTAATGGTGGTTGGTTTTAACATTTGCGAAGCTGACGTGTTTCTGTCCGGAGTTTCTCTATATGTTTTTTGATACAATCATCCATGAAATATATAAATCCATTCTGTTATTAGATATTATCGGACGTATCGCATGAGAAACTTTAGATTTCGGGCAGAATAAATTAAAATTTCCGGATAAAAAGTAGATGAAAGAGTTATGGTGCTTTTTAGTTTAAAGAGAATTTGTTGAGTTAAGGCTGTTCGGTGATTTTTTCTTTGCCGTTCATGTATTTTCGTAAGACTTCCGGGATAGTTACAGAGCCGTCGGGATTTTGGTAAAGCTCAAGGATAGGAATCAAGATTCTCGGAGATGCGATGACGGTGTTGTTTAGTGTGTGGCAGAATATATTTTTCTTTGATATCGGATCTTTGTAGCGGAGATTCATCCGCCTTGCCTGGAATTCATAGAATTTACTAGCGCTGTGAGTCTCGCAGTAGTTCCCGCGTGAGGGCATCCATGCTTCTATGTCGAATTTTTTCGCCTGACCTCTGCCAAGGTCGCCCGTACAGACGTTCACAACACGGTAGGGAAGCTCCAGTGCCTGCATTACAGTCTCGGCGTTGGCTAAAATCTCATCGTGGTATTTGTTGCTTTCTTCAATGCTGTTTTTGCAGATAACGACCTGTTCGACCTTGTCGAACTGGTGGATTCTGTATAAGCCGTACGTGTCTTTGCCTGCGGCACCTGCTTCGCGTCTGAAACAGCTCGAAAGGGCGACGTATTTCAGGGGCAATTCCTCGTCATTCAATATCTCGCCAATGCGATAGGCGGTCAGCGGCACTTCGGCGGTTCCGACCAGATTGAGCTGGTCTTTTTCCATTCGGTAAGTCTGCTCCTCCGAGCCGGGGTAATAACCGGTTCCCTGCATGGCTTCGTCTTTCATTAAAAGCGGAACAGATAAAGGAACATATCCTTTGGAGACCATAACATCCATTGCAAGTCGTAGAACGGCCCAGTGCAATAAAGCACCGTCGCCTTTCAAAAAGTAGTTCCTTGTGCCTGCCAATTTGACCCCTCGCTCGATATCTATGATACCCAAATCAATACCTAACTTGACATGGTCTTTTAACTCGAAATCGAATTGGGGTATTTTTCCTTCTTTACGAATTTCAGTATTTTCAGTATCGTCCTTGCCTAACGGCACATCATCATCGGCCGGTTGCGGCACCTGCTGCATAAGTTCATCGAATTGAGGCTGAAGTTTCCTGAGGTTTTCATCGTATTTGGATTCTCTATCCTTAAGCTCTGTGAGCTGTGACAGTGCGGCTTGCTTTTGGTCCGGCGGAAGTTTGGGAATTGATTTGCCGATGCGATTCTTATCCGTGGAAATATCCTGCAGTTGTTGCTTGATAGTTTTTAATTTGGTATCAGCTTCGAGCAGCTTGTCGATATCTACCTCGAATTTCTTGGCCCGGCATGCAGCCTTGAACTTTTCAGGATTTTCTCGTATTTCCCTAATATCAATCATGTTTCGTATCTCAATTTATGAATAACGTTTGATGATAACCACATTATTTTGTCCGCCGAATCCGAAAGACTCGTTTATAACGATATTAACCGGGATTTTTCTCGGCTTATTTGGTATATAATCCAGGTCAAGCTCGGGGGCACGATCCACCAGGTTCATCGTCGGCGGAAGGGTGTTGTCTCGAATTGCACATACGCACGTTATCAATTCGGCTGCACCGGCAGCACCTATAAGGTGGCCTAACATGCTTTTAATACTACTGACGGGAATATTTTTCGCCCTGTCTTTGAATACGGTTTTAATCGCTTTGGTCTCGATGGAATCGTTCTCGGCAGTGCTTGTGCCGTGTGCGTTAATGTAGTCCACATCCTTGTAGCTGATACCGGCGTCGGCAAGTGCCGCATTTATTGCCTGTGCGGCGCCTCTGCCTTCTTCGTGCATGTCTGTTACGCGAAAGGCGTCGGAGCTGCTTCCATAACCGATGATTTCGGCTAATATTTTCACGCCACGTTTTTTTGCAGAGCTTAGGGATTCGAGGATGACAGTTGCTGCTCCTTCACCGAGTATAAAGCCGTCACGAGTGGCGGAGAACGGTCGCGATGCCGTCTGCGGGCTGTCATTTCGGGTCGATAGGGCGGTCAAACGATTAAATCCCGTCAGGCCCAGCGGATGTATCATCGAATGGGCACCGCCTGCAATAATGGCATCGGCATCGCCTCTGCGAATCATCATCATTGCTTCGCCGACCGACTGGGTACTGGCGGCACATGCAGTCAGGCAGCTTCTTGTCGGCCCGCGGGCGCCTGTGAGCATTGCGATATGAGCGGCCGGCATATTCGGTTCCTGCTCAAGCTCACGCATCGGGTCCATCTTCCCAAAGGCAATCTGTGCCCAACGGTCCCAGTCCATTTCGTTTTTCTCTATGTCCCATCCGTTTATAATAGCGGCAAAAAAAGCGTCGTTATCAACAGAGCCTTCGCCCGCCCCTAAGTAAATTCCCAGCCGTGTTCGGTCTATACCGTCGGCCGGTTCGGCGGTTTCGACATCGATTCCCGCCTGTTTACAGGCCTGAACGGTCGCGCCGACAACGAATCCGGAGCCGCGGTTGCTGTGTTTATGCAGGTGTGGATTTTTTGTGTATTTGGTAAGGTCGTAATCCTTGACCTCGGCATCGAATGTTGTGGGAAAAGTCGAGGCATTGAAGATGGTTGTTTTCGCTATTCCGCTTTTACCGGAGAGCAGCGCCTGCCAGAGGGTCTCCACGTCGTGCCCCAACGGGCTGACAATCCCCATTCCGGTTATTACCACTCGTTCAGCCATTTCCTTTTTCGTTCCTAATTTTTGCTGATATTTAGTCCGGTTGTTTCAGTACAATGGCGGCGGTTTGACCGCCGTATGAATAACTGCAGCAAAGTGCATGTCGAATATCTTTTTCTTTCATCCGGTTGGAAATGTTCAGGTTGCAGCCTTCGGCTTTTATGTCGCAGTTTACCGCAGCGGGTATCTTGCCTTCATTCATCGTGCTAACGGCGGCAATTACATCTATCACACCGCTGGCCGCACCGGTGTTACTTAACATACTTTTTGTCGGCCAGAGGGGAATTTCGGTTATTGCCTCGCCGATTGCATTTTCGATAGCTTTTGCTTCCGCCAGATCATCGGCCGGAATACCTGTTCCGTGTGGTATAATCAAATCCAGTTGTTCCGGTTTGATATTAGCATCGGCCAAGGCTTTTTCTATTGCTATTTGCAATCCGTAACCATCCGGCTCTAAATGTTCGTATTGAGGATTGAGACTGTTGCTTTGCCCTGTTCCGACAATTTCGGCGTAGATTTTTGCACTTCGCTTCTTGGCATTTTCGAAATTCTCGAGTACAACGATTCCGGCGGCTTCGCCGAACACGGAACCTTTCGCATCGGCGTCGAAGGGCCTGCAAGCAGTTTTGGGATCATTGTTATTTTGACTGGTGGCCCTGCCGAGCAGGCACTGGCGAATCATTACTATAGGATTTACCTTCGCCTCGGCGCCGCCGGCAAGGGCATAGTCGCTGTTGCCGCGGGCAATGACCTGAAAGGCTTCTGCTATCGCCAGATGTGCCGCCGCTTCGGCACAGGTAATCGTATTACTCGGCCCCTGGATATCGTGAATAATTCCAACGTGGCAGGCTAACATGTTCGGCAGATATTTCAACAACCAAAGCGGCGTTACCATCTCGAGGCCCTCTTTGCCCCACTTGTGAAGGTCGAATTTGCCGTCTGTAATACTTGCCGCAACGGCAGGGGCCAGCTCTACCAGATCGCAGCTTATCAAGCCGGCACCGAGATTGATTGCAGTTCGTTCCGGATTTATATTGATTTTATCCGGGTCTATGCCTTTCGTGACAAGACCGCTGTGAAAGAGGGCTTCATGTGCCGCTATTACCGACAGCTCGATGTCCCTCGACATTAGTTTGATGGATTTACGAAGATTTTTCGGCACATATTTCCGTATGTCGTATTCGGGGGCCTGGCCGGCGATTTTACAGGTAAAACCGACCGGATCGAATGCAGTAATTGTGTCGATTGCGACTTTGCCGGCACACAGTCCGGACCACATATCGTTAACAGTCACTCCGAGCGGGGAAATCGCGCCGAGGCCGGTTATGACAACGCGGTTCGAACTCACTTTTTCACCTCCGTTTTTTGCCTGGAATCCGAAAGGACATCCCGAAGGAGCGGTTCGAATACGGATGTGCCGGTACCGAAGACAAAATTTTCCTCCGGAAATTCTTTTCCCGCCAGGTTCCGGTCGATATGGCTGAACATCAAGTCTATCTCGGCAATTAATTTTTCCGAGCGTGTGATTTTGCCGTTCGTACTTGCCGCTTCCTGAGTGATTGATTCAATATTCGCTTCTAATTCTATTGTGTCACCCGGTCTGACGTAGTCGAAGAAAACGGCCTTTTTTATCTTTGCCAAAATGACTTTTTCCTGGAATTTTTTGGCTTCACCGACGAGAATTCCCGCCGTTTGGGCCATAGCTTCAATCATTAAGCATTCCGGCATGACTGGAAAGCCGGGAAAATGGTCGTGCAGGTGTTCTTCGGCGAGTGTCACGTTTTTCAGTGCCACGGCACGCCGGCCGCTTTCAAATTCAACGAACTTATCTATCCAAATCCAACGCATTAATATTCCCATTAACAACACTGCTTTATAAGCGAAACGGAGTGGAGTCGAATAATCTCCTTTTCAATGACCAGATCCTTCGGTTGCGCCCCAGGATGACACATGTGTGTCGTATTAGCTCACTTTAGGCACTTTACATTAATCAGGCGGCGTCCAGTTTGCCTTCGACATAGTTAATAATGGCATTGACGGTGAATAAATCGCCTAACTTGTTTATATCGGGATCGTTCTCAAAAGAGCTCAGGTCGGTATGCGGCATTTTATCTCGCAGCTCGGCCAGACCTTTTTCCGTCAATTTGCCGTTGTGGACATATTCGGAATTATTCATCAGGCTTTCTGCGGGAAATAATTCCTCTCGTGGAATTTTTATCCTGAACGCCTTTTCCAGGCGAAAGACTATATCAAGGAAATCAATGCTTTCGGCACCAAGATCTCCCATTAAAGTCGCCTCGGTTGTTACCTCGTCGTCATCAATCCCCAACGCATCGACCAGAACTTCCTGAACTTTCGTAAAGATTTCGTCCCTGCTCATTGCCATACTTTGTTACCTCAGTAGTTTCCATATTTTTTTCATATTTTCAATTATCTGCGCGTCCACCGCAGCCATCGCAGAATCTTCGTCTGCCAGATTGAAATGCTTCAATCCGAATCGCGCTTCAACAATTTTCTGGCCTTCTGATAAACCGAATCCGGTGAAGCTGCTTATATTTTCTTCGATTGCTTTTGCTTCAACGGTATATTCTATCCGGGCGCCGGGCGCCAGAAAACTCTTATATTTTACATTTCTTGCCTGTTCAAGCAATATCATACTATGGGCGAAGTTTTCGCCCTCGCGGACAAGCCAGGATGCCGACTCGATAAGTCCTTCCAGCAACAGCACGCCGGGCAGCACCGGGAAAGTCGGGAAATGGTCGGCTAAATATTCCTCGGCCAGGGAAAGGTTCTTAACGGCTTTGATTTGGCTGCCGAGTTCCAGCGAAACAATTTTATCGATAAGTATAAATCGCATTATTTAACAATCAGGCAACAATATTCAGTATTTAACAGGTCATTCATAGCCGTTGCCGGAAAAAGCTTACCGCCTGTTTTAACAAAACGCAATACAATATACCAGAGGCGGCTCTTTTTCCAGAGTTTTTTGGCTTTTTTATACTTTCTATTTTTGCTGAGGCGGAATTTGTTTTGATGGTGAAATATATCAGGTGATTTGTTATACTTGCGGCTTATGAATATACGCAGTGCAAAAATTTCAGATGCCAAGGCTATTCATACTCTGATCGGTTCTTATGCCGAGCGGGACAGGATGCTGTTTCGCTCATTGGCCGATATTTACGAGAACCTTCAGACCTTCACTGTAGCAGAACTCGACGGTAATGTGATTGGCTGTTGTGCGCTGGAGATTGTCTGGGCTGATTTGGCGGAAATCAAATCTCTTGCAGTCGATGGAGCAAACAAACAAACGGGCATCGGTAGGGCATTGGTTACCTCCGCCCTCGAACAGGCGACAAAGCTTGGTGTTCCGAAAGTTTTTGCCCTGACGCTGGAGCCGGAATTTTTTATTAAATCAGGCTTTAATGTAGTAGAAAAAGATACTCTTCCGATGAAGGTCTGGAGTGATTGCGCCCGGTGTCCGAAGCAGCAGAATTGCGATGAAACGGCGGTCATCAAAGAAATTCTAAATCCTGATATCTAAATTCTAAACAAATTCAAATCACGAAAGTTTAAAGTCCCAAACGTTTGAAACATTTGAAATTGGAATTTAGATATTGTTTGGCATTTAGGATTTAGATATTTGAAATTATAAATAGTGTAATGTTTTGATTTTATGTAGTTGGTTATATGGCTCATAGAGTATGTCCGGTATGGATTGGCTATCTGCTTTCCAGCCCGATGAGGAAATGGTTCCAGAATCCTGAAAAGATACTATCGCCTTATATCGGAGAGGGTATGAAGGTTCTGGATGTTGGTTGTGCGATGGGATTTTTTAGCCTGCCTCTTGCGCAGATGGTCGGTAAGAGTGGTAAGGTTATATGCGTGGATGTGCAGGAGAAAATGATTCAGTCTCTCGAAAAGCGGGCACGGAAGGCAGGTCTGTCGGATAGGATTGAGACACGTATTTGTAAGGGCGATTCTGTTGGTCTGGGAGATTTTAAGGAAGAGATTGATTTTGTTCTCGCCTCTGCGGTCGTGCATGAAGTTCCAGATGTTTTTCATTTTTACTCGGAGATTTACAAAACAATGAAACCTTCGGGAAGATTTTTGGTTTTAGAACCGAAAATGCATGTTTCGGAAGCAGATTTTAAAATGATCGTTTCCATCGCCCAGAGCAATGGATTTATGGTAATCGGCCGACCTGAAATAAAAAGTAGTCGTGCTGTCCTGTTGCAAAAAGGAAGCACCAGGGAAAAATGATATTCGAATGAGTGATATGCGATATCCCGGAAATTCAGAGTCTCGTTATGATGGGTATATTTGAGGATTAGCCTATCTGACGACGCTGGAAAAGGGCGATGGCTAATGACAGGATAGCTATGGTATAACACACGGCATAAGAGGCGCTTATCAGGATGTATTTCAGGGGAACTTCGCTGCCTTCGTAGATGGCATCACTTATCCAGAAAATCTGCAAATTAGGCACCAGAAATCTGCCTATTTTGGCCCACAAATGCGTTTCTGCGAATCTGCCGAACGCATAATCACTGACAAGGCCTAAGAAAAAGATTCCTATACAGGCCGAGAGTGTTACCACAATATTAAACCTGGCGGATAATGCCACCGCCAGGGCCACAATTATTATTGCAGCCAACAGCAATAATACTGAGCCGTATATATCGACTGTGTTGATACCGTTTTTGGCGGGATTAAACTGCCAGTTACGATCTATAACGGATAAAAACACTATGCCCAATGTGGCGAGAATACCGGTCAATATTATTGCCGTTGAGGCGAATTTCCAGTCATAAGCATAGTTAAAAAAAGCGCTTAGCAAAATTGTAGCTATAAGTATGAAGCCTGCAGCACCCAGAACCGTCCAGTCATGGGTATCGTTGACTGTCTCAAGTACGCCGTGCCTGATAGACATCAGTAGTGCGATAGTGCAAATATAATGAGCCAGTACTACCGCTGCGGCAACACCAATGAACTTTGCAATAATAAATATCGGACGTTGTATCGGCTTACTAAGAACTGTCGTTATGGTCTTATTCTCTATTTCCTCATTCACTGCGCTGGAAGCGGAAAATATTGCAATGAACAAGCTTGCGAGAAATAACGTAGATAAGCCTATCTCGCGTAAGAGCTTATTGTCGTCGCTCATTGTGTACATCGTAAGAGACGGACTTATGAAGAATAAAAGCAGGGCAGCAACAATAATAACGGCATAAATCGGTTGTCTTAAGATTTCTATGAAAGTATTTTTTGCTATTGTAAATAACTTATTCATCTTTCGCTGCCGGTACGCAAAATTGTTGTTCTGTGTCTCGACGTTAATATTCTTTTTTGGTCAGAGGGCTGAATTTTTTTCACATTTGTCCCTATACCAAAATATCATTTGACGTTATATTACGCAACTTATAATCGAGCTTTTTGTAGAGTACAGGATATTCATGCTTTGTACAAATACTTTGTTTAGGGTATTTTTGTTCTAAAAAATAAGGTTGGAATAAAAATGACAGAATCTTCCAAACGCCCGGAACATATAGCTTTGGTATCTTTGATTTTGAATGTTCTCTTTTTTGGAATTGCCTTTTTCTTGGGTCGATGGAGCGGCATCTTCGCAATCTCTGCGGTTGGCTGGCTTATTCTTTCAGTGGCCTTGATTTGGTTCGTTCTGTGCATACAGTTTCATCAGCGTTTTTTGGCCGAGCAGGAAAAGCTCGATATGAACCTGTTGGCAAGAGACGAAAAGGCGTCCACTATCTTTCAGGCTAAAACCGAGCAGGCGGCACTTTTTTCCGTTGCTCAGCGAAGACTCGAAATCATTGAGAAGTGGTTTATTCCCATATTCTCGGCACTTATTGCTATTTACCAGATTGCTGTCGGATTGTATTTACTCAGCGATCTTAATTCCGGCACAAAGGAAGATATAAAACAACCATTGCTTTGCGCAATTTTTTTAGCGGCAATGGCATTTATCAGCTTTTTGCTCTCCCGCTACGCCACCGGCATGTCGGCTCAGCCGCAATGGAAACCTTTAAGGGCCGGCGGAAGCTCAATGCTTGGGGCGACCCTTTTATCTTTTATACTGGCTATAATATTAGCGCTTGTTCATCTATTCGACTTCGGCTTCCTTTTAGATATCATATCGATGGTGATTCTGGGGATACTTATTCTTCTCGGGGCCGAAACCGCGGTTAATCTTGTCCTGGACATCTATCGACCGAGGCTCAAAGGCCAGTACAGCAGAAGTGCTTTTGACAGCAGACTGCTCGGTGTGATAAATGAGCCGGGTGGAATATTGCGCAGCGCCGCAGATGCTATTGATTATCAGTTTGGTTTTAAAGTTTCTCAGACATGGTTTTACAAACTTCTCGAACAGGCGATTGTACCTTTGATCCTGTTCGGGGCGGTAACGTTATATTTATTAAGCAGCATTGTTGTTGTCGGGCCTGATGAAGAGGCGATTATAGAGCATTTCGGCAATCCCGTAAAAGATGCGAATAATATAAGACATATCGGTCCGGGTTTGACTTTCAAATTACCCTGGCCGATTGAAATTGCCTATAAGTATCCGACAAAAAGGATTTCAGAAATCGGAATCGGTTATGTTGTAAAGTATGAAGCCGGGAAAAAAGAGCAGCCGCGACCAAAGTTATGGGGACTTCAGCATTACGACGAAGAATATCATTTACTCGTCGCCAGCGAACAGGGTGACATGGATTCATCGGCTGAGACCGTACCCGTAAGTCTCGTTATTGCCGCTGTTCCCGTCCAATACAGAATTAAAAATTTATACGATTTCATATATAACCACAACGAACCGGAGAAACTTCTTGAATCCATTTGTTATCGCGAACTCACGAAATTTGCCGCCAGCGCAAAAATAGAAGTAGAACAGGAAAGTGATACTGAGCAAAGCCTGTTAGGGACCGGCAGAGCAGAAGCGGCGAAGATTCTGACCGAAAGGATTCAGGCCGCAACCGATGAGGAGGGGCTTGGTGTTGAAATTGTATTCCTCGGTTTAGAAGGCATTCATCCTCCACCGGAACTCGCACCCGATTACCAGAATGTGATCGGTGCCATTCAAAAGAAGCAGAAGCGTATTCTTGATGCCCAGGCCGAGAGCATAAAAACCTTAAGTACGAAAGTGGGTTCGGTGGAAAAGGCGAATGAGCTTTACGATCTGGCAGAGAGATATGACGAGGCCGAAACGGCAAATAATTCAGAAGAAATTGATGAAATTGGTAAGGAGCTGGATGATTCTTTTGAACAGACCAGGGGAGATATTTTTAAGACCCTCAGAGAAGCCAAAACTTATGCCTTCGAAAAAGAAACACTTGCAGAGGCGACAGGACAGCGTTTTGCCGACCAGCTTAAGGCCTTCAGGGCCGCTCCTGAAATTTATTTGCGCGAACAATGGCTGGCCATGTATGAGAAATCGCTGGAAAATGTCCGCAAATATGTAGTTGTCGCCGACCAGAATGATACACAGGTAACTATTATCAATCTTGAAGAAAGTCAAACGCCTAATATATACAGCGGTTTGGGCGAGGAGAGCAGCGAAAAATGAAAAACATAGCCATTACTATATTTGTGGTACTGATTGTTGTAATTTTGGGGCTCTATCTGATATCGTTTCAGGTCAGGGAGACGGAATCCTGCATGGTGACAACATTTGGCAAACCGACGAGACAAATCATCGAGCCCGGCTGGTATTTTAAGTGGCCGTTTCCGATTGAGCAGGTTCATAAGTTCGATTCCCGTATGAGGGTTTTTACCGTAGAGGTCGAAGAGACGCGGACGGCTTCGGGGGACCCGATCATTGTCAATACTTATGTTGTCTGGCGGATATCCGAGCCTCTGAAGTTTTTCAATACCATCAAAACAGTCAAAAATGCCGAAGATGAATTATTGCGCAGCCGCATACGGAACACGCAGAACAATGTCATTGGGCGATACAGCTTTTCCGAATTCGTAAACAGCGACCCGACGAAGGTTAAATTTAATGACATCCAGAAGAATATGCTCTCCGCTCTTCAGGAAGCTGTTGCGAGTGCGGATTACGGCATCGAAATCAAAACAATGGGTATCAAACAGCTCAAAGTAAGCGGGGATGTCACTAAGGAAGTCTTCGAACGCATGAGGGCCGAAAGAGGCCGCAGGGCCGCCGATATCATAGCCGAGGGAGATTCGGAAGCGGTCAGGATTGAGACCGAGGCAAGAACTATAAGTGATGAGTTGGTTGCCGTTGCCGATGCCAGGGCGAAAAAAATACGAGGAGAGGGCGATGCCAAGGCGGCACAATATTACAAAATGCTTGATGAAGATCCCGAGCTTGCGGGATTTTTACGTAATCTGGAAGCAATTCAGATAATATTAGGGAAAAATACGACATTTGTCGTTCCTACGGACAGAGAGCCTTTTTCATTGTTAAAGGGAATGCCCGATCTGGAACCTTCCAATATGAATGGACCGATTAAAAAATAATTTGTGTTATTATGGCAGAAGAAGATAAAGAAATGAATAAGGATATGCACTCCCACGTGCCCGAGAAGTCTGTGGCAGACGAGCTTGACACCGCCGACAGGAGTTTGTCCGAGGCATTGAGGCTCAGCTTTATCATCCTGAAAATTATAATGATTGTGCTGGTCATTGCCTTTTTAGCCTCCGGATTCAAAACAGTCGGTTCGGACGAACAGGCCCTTGTTCTGCGTTTCGGCAAGATTCGAGGTGCGGGTGAAGAAAGGCTTCTCGGCCCGGGTCTGCATTGGATATGGCCGTACCCGATAGATGAAATTGTTAAAATTCCCGTGGAAAGGGCTATTCATCTGCCTATCGATTCATTTTGGTACCATGAGTCGGCAGGCGAAAAACTATCCGGGCAAACCAGGATTCGTCCGTCCGATCCGTTAAAGCCGCTCGAAGATGGTTACTGTCTAACCAGGGGCGAGCAGGGGGTCAACGCGGCCTCGCTCTCTGAAATTCCGAATCAAGGTGCTGAACGTACACAAGCAGGTGATAGCGGCCAGCAATTGTCTGAGCAGGGCAATGAGGGAACCGATTACAACATTGTTCATACGAGATGGCAGCTCACATATAAAATTGATAATCCGGAACGCTTCTTTAAAAATGTACAGATCAGAGATATTAAGTCGGGCGAGATTTATTATAACGTAGTAACGGTGGAATTGACGCCGTTTCTTACGAGCCTTTTTGAAGATGCCGTCGTTCAAACAATGGTTAATTATACGATTGACCAGGCGATTTCCAGCCGGGATCGAATTCCACGGGATGTGGCGGATTTCCTGCAGAACAAGCTGGATGCTATAGAAAGCGGGATAAGAGTCGTATCGGTACAACTGACCAATAGTGTCTATCCCCCGCAGGTCAAAGCTGCTTTCGAGAAATCCACTTTGGCCAGTCAACAGAGGGATAGGGTCAGAAGTAAAGCCCAGGAAGATGCTTATAATATTTTAAGTCAAGCTGCCGGTCCGGTTGCCAGAGAACTTTATGCCGCTCTGCATGATGAAACCATCAGTGAAGGAAGAAAAGAGTATTTATGGACACAGATATCCGGTACTGCTAAAGAGAAGCTTTCGGATGCTCGAATCTATGCCACGAAGGTGGTCAAAGACGCCGAAGCCAGTGCCAATTATCTTAAAAGTCTGCTTCCCGAATACAGGCAGCGCCCCGAGCTTGTTGTTCAAAGATTGTACCTCGATGCCATCGAGAAAGTACTTAATGGTGCGGATGAAAAGTTTTTCGTTCAATCCACACAGGGAGCAAAGGGCAAGGAAATTTGGATCCAGTTAAACAAAGATCCGTTGATAAAGTCAAAAAAGATCGGGGTGCAAGCGGCTCAGGAAGGCCAATAATTGATTAACAGTATCTGAAAGGAAAGGCGGCGATAAAGAGACTAAATTATGGCACATGAACACCTGCATTTTAAGGATGACATTGCCGTCGAGCACACGCACGGCAAACAGATTCGCGTTAGTATGGCTCTGCTTGGCACGTTGGCAGGCGGCATGCTGCTGATAAACAGCGGCATAGCCAGGTTTATTTACACTAAGGGCAGTTTCAATGCGGAGATTCTGGCGATGGCCGGCGCAATATTGCTTGGTGCTCCCATTGTCTGGCACGCTATCAAGAGCCTGATAAGCAGACATGCTCATATGGATGAGCTGGTAGCTTTAGCGATTGTTGCGGCGTTTGTTAACGGCGATTACGTCACCTCGGGTGTTGTTGCCTTTTTTATGCTGTTGAGCGAGCTTATCGAAACACGTACAGCCCTCGGCGCCCGTGCGTCAATCGAGTCGCTGATAAAACTCACACCTACCAAAGCGAATCTCCTCGAAGGTAATAGTGAAAGAGAAGTAAAAGTCAGCAGTCTCAAAACCGGCGACCGTGTCCGTGTCCGCCCGGGTGATAATATACCTGCGGACGGCGAAGTCGTCGAAGGTTTAAGCTCCGTCAATGAAGCGACAATTACCGGAGAATCCCTGCCTGTGGACAAAGTTCCGGGGATGCAGGTCTTTGCCGGTACGAGCAACCTTACCGGCGTGCTGGATGTTACTGTTACCAAGGCCGGCAAGGATACAACGCTCGGCAAGGTTCAGTCGTTGATTATCCAGGCCGAACAGACAAAAATACCGATTATGCGGATAATCGACAGGTATGCAAGATGGTACACACCGACAATCCTGATGATTGCCGGAATCGTATGGTTTTTCACCCGTGATATCGACAGGGCGATTACGATACTTGTTGTTTCGTGCCCCTGTGCGTTAATCCTTGCGACACCCACGGCGATGGTGGCCGCGATATCAGCCTCCGCCCGTCTTGGAATACTTATAAAAAATGTTGCCGACCTGGAGATTGCCGGAAAAATAACGGCTATGGTCTTCGATAAAACGGGAACTGTAACGACCGGCAGGCTGTACGTGACAAAACTTACACCGGCAAAAGGCATTGAACCTGCCGAATTGCTTTCCGACGCCGCCTCAGCCGAGCAGATGAGTAAGCATCCGGCTGCGAGGGCGCTGCTGGAAGTTACAAGAGAGGCAAATCTTTCTTTGTCGGTACCGAATAATTTCCAGGAAACTCCGGGCAAAGGTGTGACTGCAGAAGTTGGTTCGGCAAAAATTATGGTCGGAAGAGACACGTTTCTCAAAGAGAACAATATAGATGTCGGCAATGTCTCCGATCCCGCTTTACATGAAGAGCAGGGCTTTAGCACCCTTTATGTAGCCAAAGATTCGAAATGCATCGGCTGGATCGGTATGCAGGATAAAACCAGGCCCGAGGCGGAACAAGCGGTTAAAGATCTGAAGGATATCGGTGTCAAAAGAGTCACTATGCTCACTGGAGACCGTGACGAAGTGGCCCGCCGGGTGGCTGCCGAGCTGGCCTGCACGGATTTCAAGGCCCACTGTTTGCCTCAGGATAAGTTGGCGATTGTCGAGCAGATAAAAAAGGATGGTCATACTGTTGTAGTTGTCGGTGATGGTATCAATGATGCACCTGCCCTGGCGGCGGGTGATTTGGGAATTGCCATGGGCGCCGCCGGCAGCGATGTGGCCATTAACTCCGCTTCGATTGCGCTGATGAACGATGATTTGAAGCGGCTTCCTTTTCTTATTCGGCTGTCGCAAAAGACCGGAAAAGTCATTTATCAAAATCTCGGCTTTGGGATTTTCTTTATTTTTCTCGGGATTGCCGCCAGTGCCGCAGGGTGGCTGCCGACGATTTACGCTGCGGTTTTGCATTTCGTCGGTTCATTAGTCGTCGTCTTTAATAGTGCCCGGCTTGTCCGTTACGGCGAAGAGCTCGAACATTAACGACGTGCGTTATATTTAAAAAGTAGGCCGAATACGGGTAAAAGAACGATGGAATATGCTGTTGAGACATTTTCTCTGACTAAAATATTTTCCGACTGGTGGGGGCGGGCCAAAGTCTATGCCGTCGATGACCTGAATTTGCAGGTTCGGCAAAATGAAGTGTTCGGACTTTTAGGCCCCAACGGTTCGGGTAAAACTACAACGATAAAAATGCTGCTGGGTTTGCTTCATCCGACGAAGGGCAAATCGCTGGTTCTTAGAGGTGACGGAAAGGACCCCAGGATTAATTCCAGGATTGGTTTTTTGCCGGAGGAATCTTATCTTTACAGGTATTTGAATGCCCGTGAGACGTTGGATTTTTATGGCAGGTTATTCGGCTTACCGGCGGAACTGCGGAAAATACGCGTTGAGGCACTTCTTGATATGGTCGGGCTAAAAGCAGTTGCGAACAGGTCTGTCGGAACATTTTCCAAGGGGATGGCACGCAGAATCGGCCTGGCTCAGGCGCTGATAAACGATCCCGAGCTGCTGATATTGGACGAGCCTACGACCGGACTCGACCCGATCGGGACCAGGCAGATTAAGGACTTAATTCTGAAACTTGCCCAGAGAGGCAAAACAATTCTGCTTTGCAGTCACCTGCTTGCAGATGTCGAAGACGTATGCGATAGAATTGCCATACTTTACGGCGGCAAAATTCAGACCCAGGGACAGGTCAGAGAGCTTTTACAGCAGACTAATAAAATACAAATCACCACTGATGCTATAAGCGATGCGACAGTAAAAAAGATTGAACAGCTTATTAAGGACGAAGAAGCCGAGTGTGAAATTGCTTCTCCTTTAGACAAGCTCGAAACATTTTTCATTAAGACTATCGCCGCGGCGCAGCAGCAGGCACACCCTACGAGTGGTGCGGTCAGCACGACAAAGATCGGAGCTTTTCTCGCGGAAGAAACGCCGGTTGAAAAAATTCTTGATAAGCTCGTATCCGCGCCGGTAGCAGAAGAAAGTGAGCGGGAAGTGTCAATAACCGAGCAGGTCGTTTACAACGATAAAGCCACCCCTGTTCACAATGAGCAATTGCTTACGGAATTAACCGGCTCAACCGAGACATCCGAATCTCAACCTGCAGTAGAAGGTCAGAAGGTTGAAGAAAAACAAATCGAATCTCAGCAGTCCCATCGAGAGGGGCAGGTCAAAAAGGATATTTTAGACCGTCTTACAGATCCGTCAAATCCTACAGAACAAGACAAACAGACTGAAAATTCATAAGCAGGAGATACAGGCGATGCGTGGCATCTGGGCTGTCGCCAAAAATACTGTCAAACAGGCATTAAGGATGAAAATAGCAGTTGTCTTTATTATACTGCTGCTTGTCCTGCTTCCTGTTTTGGGTATTACAACGACCGGCGACGAGACATTGAAGGGACGGTTACAGACATTTGTCAGCTATGGTCTTTCGCTGACCAGCCTGTTGCTCTGTTTGCTTACTATCATAGTATCGATTTATACGGTAACAAGTGACATTAAATACAGGCAGATATATACCGTTATTACCAAGCCGATTCGCCGTTTCCAGTTTTTATTGGGCAAGCTGTTTGGTATCATGCTTCTTGATATAGTCCTGCTCATGCTCTTTTCGTCCGTCATTTATATTTTTGCCATATACATGCCGAAGTTTTTTAAGGCAACCGAGGATGAGATAGTTCAGGTTAATAACGAGTTCTATACAGCACGGGCCGCTTTGACCTTTCCTGAAGTGGATGTATCGCAGGAAGTCGAAGAAAGATATAAGGCACTCGAGAAAACAGGCAGGTTACCCTCTGAATCTGATTACACTCGTGAGCAGGTTATTGCCGAGCTTACCGCCCAGGCGAAGTTAAAGCAACGTGCCGCGGATGTCGGCCAGGCATTAATCTGGGAATTCGATAATGTCAGACCTTTGACCAGAAGTATGTTCATCAGGTTCAAATATGATGTCGCTGTTACTCCGCCTGATATGCAGGTCTATGGCAGGTGGTATGCGGGTGATCCGAGATATGTAAAAACCGGCGAGCAGCCCAGGACCGAGCCCTTCGAGAAGATTCTGAAACGTTCTGTTCAAACATTCCACGAAATAGAATTTCCCGCCGATGTCGTGCCCGAGGATGGACATATGGCCGTAGCTTTTATGAACCTCCCTCTGAACAGAACGAGTATTACCTTTCCTCGTGACGGCCTGGTGGTTCTTTACAAGGCAGATACCTTTACAGCGAATTTCATAAGGGCGGTTCTTTTAATTCTTTTTCGCTTGATTTTCCTGGCCTGTTTGGGGGTATTGACTTCGACATTCGTTTCTTTTCCCGTGGCAATACTGGTTTGTCTGGTACTTTTTTCCACCGCCGCCGTCAGTAATTTTGTTATCGAATCTTTCGACTCATTAGGCTCGAACATGAGTGTGATATATTCTTATAGTATTAAGTGGATGATTCGACTTTTGCCACAGTTCGATAAATTCAATCCGACGAGTTTCATAGTCCCTGCAAGACTTTTGAGCTGGCCTATAATAGCACAATGCGCGGTATTCATGGTCTTTATTAAATCTTCCATACTTTTAATTCTTGCTTTTATTATCTTCGGCTGTCGAGAGATTGCAAAAATTATAGTTTAACTTATTGGTAACAATATGTGATTGTTTGTTCGTGTTTTATATGAATATGCGTGATGTAATAATTTGTTTTGCCTGTGTTATCCTTGCGGTTATTTTTCTTGTCGCCGCCGGTCTCCAGCTCGATTCCATCAACCGCCAGCGCCAGGACATGGACCTGATAATCGACAAGCCTGAAAATATCCCCCCTTCGCTGGCATTTGCGACTATTGCGACGGGAGCTTTTCGCGGCCTGGTCGTGGATGTTTTATGGATGCGGGCCGACAAGCTTAAAGAGGAAAAACAATTTTACGATGCCAGACAGCTCGCGGAATGGATTACTATTTTACAGCCTCGTTTCGCATCTGTTTGGGAATTTCACGCCTGGAATATGGCATATAATATTTCAGTGACCATACCTGCAACACAACCTGAGCAGCGCTGGCGCTGGGTAAAAAACGGCTATGAGCTGCTTCGTGACCAGGCCATCGGCAAGTATAAACTTAAAAACATCTCACTTTACCGTGAGCTTGGAAGAATATTCCAGCATAAGATCGGCGCTGTTTCCGACGACGCAAATAAATATTACAAACTGCAATTGGCTTTGGCCATGCAGCCTCTTCTTGGTCCGGCTGATGATCAGTATTTCGACGCCCTTGCCAAGGCACCGACAACATGGCGGGAAATTGATGGCGATCCGAATTTCGCAGGTCTTATCAATGCTTTGAAATCGGCGGATGAGAATTTTACCGAGGGTAAATATTTTATAAATAATTATTTGTCCATGAGGCAGGACCCAAACGGATATAGTCCCGCTGCCGGTAGAGTTATAGAAGATCCCAAGTATGCGGTGGCACTCAGTCAATTCGATATTTTTGCACATGCCTACCAGCTACGTAACACGTGGAAACTCGATCCTGTTTTTATGCGAGAGCTTAATAAAACCTACGGCCCTATCGACTGGAACGATCCTAATATACATTTGCCGCTGGATTGGCGACATCCTGATACCCATGCGATTTTCTGGGCTGTCGAAGGTTTGCGGGTAAATGCCCGGGAAGAGTCTCGTGAAATCAAAATGAATGAAACCAATACGGACCGCATTGTGGCTCACAGTCTGCAAAATCTTTTTCGTTACGGCAAATTATTCATTAATGACTATGTTGTTCAAATAACTTCGTCGGATCCTTCGCAGGAACCTCAAACGCAAAGGAAACAGGATGTTTTTTTGAGTCCGGATTTGAGAATGTTCGAGCCTTATAATAAATCTGCGCTGGCAATGATCGAAAAATACAATACGGAGGAAGAAAAAGATACCCGTAAATCTCTTCAAAACGGCCACCGTAATATGTTAATAAATGCCGTTTTTTCCTTTTATCAGGCGGGACATGAGCGCCGGGCGCAAAAAATTTATAACCAGTTAAGGACATTATATCCGCGTGATGATTTTAGGGTTCCAATAGATGTTTTTGCACGAAAGCGTTTGCTTGAGGAGCTTGATGGCATTGGTATCAATGACGTAAGAGAGCAAATCATGTTCATTCTGAGTCAGGGATACAATTATTATGCGATGCGCGATGATGATGCGGCGTTTGACATGGAAAATATGGCGACGAATCTTTATAACTATTATCAAAAGGGACATGATGACTATAGGGTTGACCTGCCCGAGCTTGGTGTGTTAAAATACTGGGCATTGGTAAATTTCATTAATGACCAGTTGTATCCTCCTTACTTTAGACGAGCATTACTTGAACGAATAAAAATCGAAAGACCCGATCTTTGGAAGCAATTGATAGCCGAAGACGAGACACAGAGAAAGAAATTAGAACAATCGCAGTGACCCGGCACTCATTGAGCATAATTTATGCCCGACCGGTGCGGGACGGTCGGTATATTTTATGGACGAGCCTCTGAAACAATTAACGCCTTCTCAAAAAAAAGCCGTCTATCATAAAGAAGGACCTCTGCTTGTAATCGCCGGGCCGGGCAGCGGCAAAACACGCGTTATTACATATCGAATTGCAGCCCTGATAGACTCAGGAATACGGCCGTATAATATCTGTGCGATAACCTTCACTAATAAAGCCGCCGAGGAAATGCGCCAGAGGGCTTTTACGCTCGGAACATCCGGGGGCGCTCATATCAGTACTTTTCACTCGTTGTGTGTCAGGATTCTTCGACAATATGCGGATAGAGCCGGTATTGCCCCCAACTTCAGTGTGTATGATGATGCTGACCAATCAAGGTGTATGAAACAGGCGGTAAAAGATTGTCGGCTTGATGCGACGAATTTTTCTCCGGCTCGTATGCTCGATGCAGTTTCCACTCTGAAGAACAAATTAATAGATGCAGAGTCTTTCAGGGCCGAAGCGGAGGACTTCTTCTCCGTTAAATTGGCAGAAATATATCTGACATATCAGAATATTCTGAGCGCCAGAAACGGCCTGGATTTCGATGACCTGCTTATGAAAACAGCATTTTTACTTCGGGACTATCCTGGTGTTTGTGACGAGCTTGGTGAACGTTTCAAATTTCTGCTTATTGACGAGTATCAGGACACAAATCACGCCCAGTACAGGATTGCTAAGACTCTTGTTTCACGACATAATAATATTTGTGCCACAGGCGACCCGGATCAGTCTATCTATCGCTGGCGCGGGGCCGATATCCGGAATATTTTGGCATTCGAGCACGATTGGCCTGATGCGACTGTTGTAAAGCTCGAGGAGAATTTTCGCAGTGCTGCAAATATCCTCGTAGTGGCCGATGCCTTGATTGCATATAACCGCAACCGAAAGGAAAAAAAACTTGTTCCCGTCAAGCCTGAATCCAGAGAGGTTGTTTTTTCCTCCTATGAGGACGAAGAACATGAGGCTCAGGCGGTTGCTCAGCAGATTAAAGAGCTGGCAGAGCAGGGTACCTCGCTCAGGGACATCGCTATTTTCTATCGTGTCAATTCGATGAGCCGTGTGCTCGAAGAGGCTTTTATAGATAATAAGATTCCTTATCAAATTGTTCGGGGAGTGGAATTCTACCGGAGAAAAGAAATCCGCGACCTGCTTGCCTATTTGAAAATTCTTGTCAATCCTGATGATGAAATAGCCCTGATGCGTATCATAAATACACCCGCTCGCGGCATAGGAAAGGTAACGATAGATAAAGTAAAAAATTATGCCGCCCAAAACAGGATATCTTTTTTCGAAGCCCTGAAGAAAGCAGAAAATATTGAAATCCTTTCCAAAGCGATGAAGGCAAAAATCGCTGTTTTTGTCAATATGCTCGAACAGTTTCAAAAAGATATTTCAGGCCCGGTTGCGTCACTTATCGAAAGAGTATTTACCGAATCCGGATTAGCGGATTCTCTTCGGGCCACCGGCTCAGAAGGCCAGAACGGTCTGGAAAATGTGGGTGAATTGATAAATGCCGCCGCACAATATGACCACAATACCGAAAAACCTTCGCTTCTCGATTATCTGCAGCAAATATCGCTGTTCAGTGACACCGATGCTTACGATGCCTCAGGCGAATCTGTTGCTTTGATGACGCTTCATGCTGCAAAAGGTCTCGAATTTGAAAATGTTTTTATTGTCGGCGTCGAAGAAGGCTTACTGCCGCATGAAAGGACCAATACCGACGAAGACGAGGAGGAACTGGAAGAGGAACGCAGGCTTTTATTTGTCGGGATAACCCGGGCCAAGTCCGGCTTATATATCAGTTATGCTCGATACCGAACTGTACGGGGGCAGATGTTGCGAACAATCCCATCGCGGTTTCTGTTAGAGCTTGGCCGGGACATTAAAGAACAATCGGATGATAATGAGTATTATGACGAGGACGACAATTGTTACGAGAGTGAAAGTTATTTTGAGCCGAATCAGTTAGTACGGCATGAAATCTTCGGGCTTGGCAGGATTAAAAAGTATATTGATATGGGCAAAAACAGCGTGGTTGTCGTGAAATTTAATTCTGGGCAGACCAAGTCGCTGATGGTACAATACGCCAACCTTTCGAAGATCGATATATAACAGATAGTATTAGGTAACGTTGTATAAATAATAAGGATTTTGATGTGGGCGATTCGGAGATACGATTTTATTACAAGAATGTAACAGCAGGAGTAATTGGCGATGAAAACGGCATATCATCCGAGCAATTCAGGAAACTTGCCGAAAAGACTTCACCTCTAATTTTGAAACTAAACGAAGAACGAAAAAGAGGTAAAATTCCATACCGAGACCTACCTTTTAATACCAAAATATCCCAACAGGTAAAAGAATTAATCACCCGGATAGGGAGCGGATGTGAAAATCTCGTTATATTAGGCATTGGCGGTTCGGCTCTTGGTAATATTGCTTTGCAAACAGCCCTAAGTCCTTATATGTACAATACTAATGATAACCAAAGGACCGGGCCGCGTCTTTTTGTTTTTGATAATGTCGATCCTCCGCAATTTGTCTCGTTTTTGGAGTGGCTCGGTGACGGACTTGAAAAAACCATTTTTAATGTCATCAGTAAGTCCGGCAGGACCTCGGAAACTGCAGCTCAGTTTATGATTATCTGTCAACTGTTGTTAGATAAGCTTGGTCCCGAAAGTCTGCGTGAGCATATAATTGCAACTACTGATGCAAAGCAAGGAACACTTCGTAAGATAGCGGATGATTCAAATTTACGATGCCTCGAAGTTCCGGATGGAGTCGGGGGAAGATTCAGTGTATTGAGTGCGGTCGGTTTGTTTAGTGCCGCAATGTGCGGAATAGATATAGATTCCCTTTTGGCAGGTGCCCGAGATATGGATGAAAGGGTAAGCTGCGAAGATTTCTATAAGAATCCCGCCACTATTAATGCGGCAATTAATTATTACTTTTATAACGAGGGCAAGAGAATTTCCGTAATGATGCCTTATAATTATGCCCTGAAAGATTTGGCTGACTGGTATAGGCAATTGTGGGCCGAAAGTCTCGGCAAAAAAGAAGATTTGGCAGGGCGTGAAGTATATATTGGCCCGACACCGGTCAAAGCACTTGGAACAACGGATCAACATAGTCAGGTACAATTATATCTTGAAGGTCCTAATGATAAATTATTTACATTTTTGCGGGTCGAAAACTTTGACAGGGACATGAGGATAGGTCCAGCGCCGGATTGTGCTCCCGAGCTTGCTTTTCTTGCCGGTAAGAATTTGAGTGTACTACTGAATAGCGAAAAGACGGCTACCGAATATGCACTGATTGAGAGCGAACGTCCGTGTCTTACAGTTATTTTTCCCAAAGTCGATGCTTATACAGTAGGACAGTTTATCTATTTATTTGAAGTGACAACCTCTATTACCGGTGCGCTGTTTAATATTAATCCCTACGATCAGCCTGCGGTTGAATTAGGTAAGGAAGCCACATTCGCTTTGATGGGACGGCCTGATTATGAAGATTTGGTCCGGCATATTCAACCTCTCTGTGAAGTTGATGAAAATTTTCTGGTTTAATGTATGTCGAGTTTTAATTGTGGTTTAATAGGGTACGGAAATGGATTATGCAGTGATAATGGCGGGAGGCACGGGGAAAAGATTGTGGCCATTGAGCCGGGAAAAACGCCCCAAACAGGTCCTGAAGTTGCTTGACGGCGAAACCCTCCTCTATCGGTGTTTCGAGCGGTTAAGGCCGATTTTCGATGCAAGGAACATCATTGTCCTGACAAACGCCGGGTATGTGGATGTCGTTCGGGAAAATCTCACTGAACTGCCCTATGATAATGTGATTGCCGAGCCTGCTGTACGTGATACTGCCGGTGCTATTGGTCTGGTTTCGACAATTCTTGTCAAATATGATCCCGATGCGACAATTGCAGTTGTTAGTGCCGATCAAATAATTAAACCAGCAGAGGTACTGCAACGGGCGATTCAGGATGCCTTTGTTTTTGTCAAAAAAAATCCTGATAGTATGATAACCTTCGGAGTCCAGCCGGCTTTTGCCAGTACTTTACTTGGCTACATAAATTGTGTGAATGCTAAGGAATATCCTGGTTGTGACAGTAAAATCTATTCTGTGAAAGCATTCAAAGAAAAGCCGGACGAAGAAACGGCAACAAAATATGTCGATACCGGCCAATATTTTTGGAACTCCGGTATGTTTGTCTGGAAGGCCGGGACAATTTTAGATAACCTGGGTAAATTTCTGCCCGAAGCAACTGAGCCGCTTTCTAAAATCCAGGCCGCCTGGGATACTCCGAATCAGCAGCAGGTGCTTAAGGACTGGTTCGTAAAATTGCCTAAAATCAGCATTGATTATGCTGTTATGGAAAAAGCGGAAAAGGTCTTTGCTATAAAGCTGGATTGTCAATGGCTCGATATGGGCTCTTTTGCCGCTCTTGCCGATGTAATTAGCTCTGATAAAGATCATAATATTGTTGTTGCCGGCACCAGTGAGCTGCTTGATTGCAGGAGCAGCATTATAATCACCGAAGACCAGGGGCATCTCATTGCTGCTATTGGGCTGGAGGATATTATTGTGGCTCACTGTCCGGATGCCACGCTTGTTTGCCCCGTGAGCCAGGCACAAAGACTTAAGGAATTACTTGATCTGATAAAGCAGCGTACCGGCGAAAAATTCTTATAAAATCAGTCATAAATGGAACTGTAACGATTTAATAAATGAGATATCTGGCAATAGACTATGGCACGAAACGCACCGGATTGGCGATATGTGATCCTACCGAGACTATAGTCTCACCCCTGGCTGTGATCCGGTCGGAGAAAGGATTACTCGGAAAAATCTTGGAAGTGGTTAGTTCTGAGAATGTGGGGGCTATTGTACTTGGTTTGCCTTTGAATATGGACGATTCTCAAGGGCCTCAGGCCAAATTAACATTGAAATTCGCCGAAAAATTGAGAAAAAGCCTGCAGATACCTGTTCATCTCCAGGATGAGCGTCTCAGCAGTTTCGAGGCAGAAGAGAAGCTTTTTTCTGCCGATCTGAAGAGATCAGAGGTGGAGGAACGCCTTGATGCCGTCTCTGCAGCGGAAATTCTCGAGGCCTTCCTTGAGCAAAAAAGACCCGGTAGGACCGCCGAAAAATAAAAAATCTTCCTTTTTAGTCCTTTTACAGAAAAGGCTTGCATATAGATAGATGGAAGATTATCATACGGGTTTTATAATTTATGATATTTAAGAAGATTATGTAAAATACATGTTTGAAAGGAATTGGAAGTAAAATGCTGACGAAGCAGGAAAAAGAGAAAGTTGTTGATGATTTTGAGACGCATGAAGGTGACACAGGCTCGCCCGAGGTGCAGATCGCGTTGTTGACAAAAAGAATTAACGATCTTACCGAGCATCTCAAAATCCATCGCAAAGACCACTCCTCAAGACGCGGTTTATTGAAAATGGTCGGGAACAGATCGGCATTGCTGAAATATGTGAGCAAAAAAGATGTCAAACGCTATAAGGAAATAATTTCCCGGCTTGGTTTGAGAAAATGACAGGAAATCAGAGCACAAATATACCGCGAGTGTACGAATTGTGCGTAAGTGGCAGGAATACACTTGCCAATGAGGTAATATATGACTGAAGTATCCAGAGTAGAAAGACAAATTGGGGGAAGAACTTTATCAATCGAAACCGGCAAAATCGCCAAGCAGGCAGACGGGGCGGTCGTAGTACAATACGGTGATACCGTTGTTCTCGTTGCTGCGGTTACGGCGCCGCCCAGATTCGAGGATATAGATTTTTTCCCGTTAAGCGTTGATTATCGGGAAAAGCAAAGCGCGGCAGGTAAATTCCCCGGCGGCTTTATTAAACGCGAGGGAAGACCCAGCACAAAGGAAATCCTCACAGCCAGACAGATCGACAGGCCAATTCGCCCGTTATTTCCGATTGGTTATTTTCAGGAAGTGCAGATTATGGCGAATGTCTTGAGTGCCGACCGTGAAAATGATCCTGATATTCTGGCTATGATAGGTGCCAGTGCCGCACTGACAATAAGTAAAATTCCTTTTATAGGCCCTATTGGGGCCTGCCGTTTGGGCAGAGTCAACGGTGAATTTATAGTCAATCCCACCCATAAACAGCTCACAGAAGGTGATTTGAGCCTGCTTCTTGGCGGTCGGAAGGAAGCGATGAATATGATTGAGGTCGGGGCTAAAGAATTGCCGGAGAAAGTTATTGCCGATGCTATTTTTACTGCGCAAAAAGTGGCCGTTCAGGTTTGCGAAATGATCGAGGAGCTTCGCGATAAAGTCGGCGTTGAGAAAGAAATCCCTCTGGTTGAGACCGATGAACAGCTCTATTCGAAAATTCAATCCCAGATCGAAGATGAGCTTTATAAACTTAAACAAATACCTGACAAGCTGGAGCGAAAAGTCTCTGTACAAAGACTTTTTGAGCAGATTTGTTCCGAATATTGTCCTGAAGAAAGTCGTCCCGTTTTAGAGGATGACGATGATGGAAAGGAAGAAGACAAGGAAAACAGGGTTGATAAGGCAATTGTCAAAAAAATTCTTGATGATATTGAGAGCCATGTAGTTAAAAAATTGCTATTGGAAGGTAAAAGACCCGATGGTCGAGGTTATAACGATATACGTGCGATATCCTGTGAGGTCGGTATTTTACCGAGAACTCACGGCTCTGCGTTGTTTACCCGCGGTGAAACGCAAGCGATCGTTAGTGTTACTCTTGGTACTATCAGGGATGCGCAGATAATCGATGGTTTATTGGACGAATACGCCCAAAGTTTTACTCTCCATTATAATTTTCCGCCGTTTTCTGTTGGCGAGGTTCGACCCATTCGCGGGCCCGGCAGAAGAGAAATCGGTCATGGGGCGCTTGCGGAAAAGGCGCTGGAGATGGTAAGACCACCGGATGATGAATTTGCTTACACTATAAGAATCGTCTCGGATATTACGGAGTCGAACGGTTCCAGTTCAATGGCTTCGGTTTGTGGCGGAACACTGGCTCTTATGGATGCCGGTGTTCCAATTGTCAGGCCGGTTGCAGGTATTTCAATCGGTTTGATCGGCGACCAAAAAGGTCGATACGAGCTATTGACGGATATTATCGGTGAGGAAGACCATTTCGGTCTGATGGATTTCAAGGTTGCAGGCACTTCCGAGGGTATTACGGCGATTCAGCTCGATATAAAGGCCGAGGGGCTGGAGCATAACATTATGGTCGAGGCTTTAGAGCGGGCAAAAACCGCCCGTCTCGATATTCTGAATAATATGGCCAAGACCATTAGCAAGCCTCGTTCCGAGTTGAGTGTTTATGCACCGAAGCTGGTAAGCATCGAGATTGATCCCGAATTTATCGGTAAAGTAATCGGCCCGGGCGGCAAAATGATCAAAAGCATTCAGGAACAGACGGATACAACGATTGAAGTAGAAGAAGACGGGACCATTTATATAAGCTGTCTCGGCGGTGACGGCCACTTAAAAGCCAGGGATATTATCGAAACTATCACACAACCCCCCCAGGTCGGGCGGATATATCATGATTCGAAAGTGGTCTCTTTAAAAGATTTCGGGGCGTTTGTTGAAATCATACCCGGTGTCGAAGGTCTATGCCATATCAGCGAGATAAGCGATAGTTATGTTAAAAACATAGAGGATGTTTGTAAAGTTGGTGACTTAGTGCCGGTAAAACTATTATTGATAGATGACCAGGGCAGATTAAAGCTTTCTCGTAAGGCCGCACTTGCCGAGATGGGTAAAAAAGAAAAAGCAGAGAAAAAATAAGTTGGGCATTTCGCAGCCGGTTTTATTGTTGCATTACTGATCATCGCGCCGCTTGTTGTGTTATTGTTGCTTAAATATTCCCGCTATGCAAATCAAAGCCGGTATAGTGAGGTTCCGATGCCGGATAAAATTAAAAAAAGCGAAAACGAAAGTCTTGAGCAGCTTGAGATGTTAAGCAAGCTGACCGGCCAGCTTGCTCACGAGATCAAAAATCCCCTTTCTACTATTAAAGTTAATTTAAAGCTCATTAGCGAAGAATTGAATGAATTGAATTCTGTTGAATCCGTCTCTCTCGGCCAGGGCACGACAGGCCAGAAGTTGACAAGGGCGCTTCGAAAAATCGCGGTTATCCAAAAAGAAACGGACAGGCTGGAACAAATACTCGACAGTTTCCTGCGGTATCTCGACAGGGACGAATTGCGATTAGCAAGTGTCGATGTTAATGAGCTTATCAGTGATATGATTGATTTCTATACGCCACAGGCATATAGTTCTTCTGTTACTATTCGCCAGAGCTTATGTGATAAGTCCCTTATTTGCAGGCTCGATGCGGACATGTTAAAGCAGGTCATATTAAACCTCTTTATTAATGCTCAGGAGGCTATGACCAAAGGGGGAGATCTAATGGTAAGAACTACTCAGCAGGGAAAGGATGCGGTTATTCAGATCAGTGATACCGGCAGTGGTATCGCGCCCGAGGAATTGCCGCATATTTTTGATGCTTATTATTCATCTCGGTCTCAGGGCAGGGGGCTTGGTTTACCTACAGCCAAGAAAATTGTTGAGTCGCACGGCGGAACGATCAGTGTTGATAGTGTTCCGGGAAAAGGAACATCTTTTACTGTTAGATTACCTATTCAGGTATAGTGAGGTGCCGTTTTGAGTCATAAGTCGGGTATAGTTCTTGTAGTGGATGACGAACGTGACCATGCTGATGGGATTGCCGAGGCGCTTGAAAAATTGTCCACCAAAGCGATAGCCGTTTATAGTGGCAAAGACGCCCTTGAAATAATCCATAGTGAAGATGTCGATGTTGTTGTGACCGACTTGAAATTGGGTGGTGATATTGACGGTTTGAAGATTCTCACGGAGACGAAAAAGCATAACAACAAAACCGAAGTTATTTTAATTACAGCTTATGCAACCATCGATACCTGTAAGGAAGCTATAAAGCTGGGAGCGTATGATTATCTCGTCAAGCCGATAGATATCGGTCAGCTTCGCTCGCTTGTAACCCAGGCCGGACAAAAAGCGGCGGCTCAGGCCGGCAGGTCACAAAAACAACGTGCCGATAAAGAAGATTTCAAGTTCGAGGGTGTACGAGGCAGTAATCCGGCTATGGAGGGTATTTTCGAGGTTCTTCGACGTGTCGCTCCTACCAATATATCCGTGCTTATCGAAGGCGAATCCGGGACAGGTAAAGAGCTGCTTGCTAAAGCGATTCATCATAATTCACAGCGATGGAACAAACCGTTCAGACCCGTAAATTGTGCCGGCTTAACCGAAACTTTATTGGAAAGTGAATTGTTCGGTCACGCCAAAGGTGCCTTTACCGGTGCGGCTAACGACAGAAAGGGTTTATTTGAGGTAGCTGATAAGGGGACATTATTTTTAGATGAAATCGGTGATATGGCACAAAGTTCCCAGGCGAAGCTGCTAAGGGTTATAGAGGACGGCGTTGTTATACCGGTCGGCTCGAATAAGCCAACCCTGGTGGATGTTCGAATCGTTAGCGCAACCAATCAGAATTTACCGAAGCTCATAGAAGAGAGAAAATTCAGGCAGGATTTATATTTTAGAATCAAGGGTGTCAATATTTCCCTGCCGAGTCTCAGGGACAGGGTGGAAGATATACCTCCGTTGATTGATTATTTTCTTAAGGAAGCGGTTTCCGAGGTCGGCTCTAAAGTGACAGGTATAACAGATGCCGCTCTGGCGATATTGTCAAAGTATGAATGGCCCGGAAATATACGTCAACTGCGACATTGTATCAGAACGATGGTTGTAATGTGTGACCGTGACATACTCGATGTCTCAGATATACCGCCAGAGATAGCGCAGAGACCGCAGTTGTCCGCCGGAAGCAGCTCGACGACTGTTCTGGCAGGTGTTTCGCTGGATGAGCTGGAAAAAAGGGCTATAGCGGAAACTCTGGCTAAAACCAAAGGAAACCGTGAGCAGGCGGCAAAAATTCTGGGAATCGGCGAAAGAACACTCTATCGAAAAATCAAGGAATACAACCTGTAATGGTTCGTATTTTACGGTTTTATGCTTTATGTCCACATAGCTTTTTTGGCGGAAGAAAGAATTATTTTCCATTCGGACTCAAGCCAGAAGATAGGCCAATGCTAACAAGATATCGGTTCCCAATACAGTTATTATATTTGCCTTCATAGCGAGAATAAGTTTTTCACAATTATCGTAATATCTTAATAAAGTTGTAATCGCTTTCAATGCAGGGGGTATTGAGGCGAGTGCGATCAAACTCATAACCGGTAGAAGTTTCGATATTACCCCTAAAATTATACATAGATAAGTCGTTAACATTATGCCGGTGTATAATTGACCGGCTTTTTTTCTGCCAAGGGCGATAACCAGGTTATAGCGACCTCCTTTTTTATCGGCTTCATAATCGGGAAATTCATTTAAAAGCAGTAGGTTTGCGGTCAGCAGTCCCGGAACGAGGGAAGCTATAAATACTTCGATACTGTATCTGCCGGTTTGAATAAAATATGTTCCCACAACGGGCAATGTTCCTAAGCCAAGACCGGCAAAGAATTCTCCGATAAGCCACTTTGTCAAATGTGAAGTGTAGAAGTAAATAACCGCTCCTCCGAGAAAAATCAGGGGCAGGAGTTGCCAGCCGGAAACATAACTCAGGTAGATGCCGACCGGAAAAGCTACCACCAGACAACCAACTCCGAATCTGTATGCGCTTTTCGGTTTTATCATACCTTGAGTGAGAATCCCGCTTCCTCCGGAAAATGCTGTTTTTTTTGTATCAAAATCTATGCCGCTTTTGAAATCGTAATAATCATTGAGGACATTGACGCTTGTGTGAGCCAGAAGCAGGCCAAGAGTTGTTAAAAGAAATTTAAACCAGTTAAAGTGCCCCTCGTGCCAGGACATTGACGATCCGAGAAGAACCAGAGCAATCGAAAGCAAGAGAAACTCAGGTCGTATTTCCAGGAACCATGTTTTAAGCTTCATAAATGTATCTTCTTTAATCTTTTTGTTTAGCTTACCGGATAACTCTGATATTGGGACGTACTTTTTTTATGGAATATTTAGTCCGGAAACTAATATGTTAAATGAAAATCTGACTTATTAAACAATAAAACACTTTTTGCAATAGGCAAACTTCACAAGAGACATTTTTAGTCATCTGTTTTTTTCTATGCTGTTTTTGTACCGGTAATTTTGAGTATATCACTGTCATTTTATTTGAAAAATGACGTATTTTTTGTATCCGAAAAGCTATAATACATAAATTTTTCGATTTTTGGCAATAAGGTTCTTTTTAATCCACAAGGAAAATATTGCCTGATTATCTCTTAAAGTCACTTGAGAAATATTTTTCCTAACCTTCATACCATTACATGCCGATAGTGTTTTCACGCAGTTGTTTTGAAATAAACATGTTATCGGAAGTGAGCTTGAATAAACAATGATGTTTTAGGTGATATCGGAAAAAAGCTCCTTTTTGGGATTGATAACCTACGTGATAACGCCCGAAGATAGATAATCTCTAAGGGTGAAGAGACTGACAGACAAGGTAAGGGGTAATAATAAGGAGGAAGTATGATGGCGGGAGTAAGAGACATCCTAAATATATGGATTAGGATTTAAAGTTATTACAAATATAAAATAATGATATTTAGGTTTTATATTTTATTTATTTTGTTTATGGCTCAGCAGGTGGTGCCTGTACTGGCACAGAGCGGGGATGATTCTGATCTGAAACGGGAATATAAAATCAAAGCCGCATTTTTGTATAATTTTATTCAGTTTGTAGACTGGCCTAAAGAAAAGACTCCGAATCAAGACGATCCAATTATATTAGGTATTATTGGTGAAGATCCGTTTGGAAATTCTTTTGGACCGATTGAAGATAAACAGATTAAAGGAAGAAAGAGTTTAATAAATAGATTTGAAGGCATAGAAAAACTGAAAAAATCGAGTGACAAAGGCAAATCTAAAATCGATTCAATAAGGCAGTGTCACCTTCTTTTTATTTGCTCCTCGGAAGAAGACCATCTTAAAGAAATTATAAATCTGGTCAATGGATATGGCGTTTTAACGGTAGGTGAGACTTCAAATATGCTTGAATCCGGAGGAGTAGTCAATTTCCTTGTAGAGGAAAACAAAGTGCGTTTTGAGATTAATCTTACTGCCGCCAGGGATGAAAAACTCACGATAAGGTCGCAATTACTGCGGCTTGCAACAAAAGTTATTGACGAAAAGAATCAAACAAAGAAATGAGCAGATAGATGGCATTGATGCGTCAATTAACAATTAAATATAAGCTGATAGCAATTACAATGCTGACATGTTTGGCGGCGCTGCTTTTGGCGGGAAGTGGATATGTCTTGTGGGAATGGGCTAACCTGCGCCGCATTATGGCACGTAATCTGCTGACTCAGGCAGAGATGATAGCAGAGAATTGTAAAGCAGCTTTGGCATTCGAGGATGCTCAGGATTCATTGGAAGTACTTCAGGCTCTTCAGGTAGAATCATCTATTGTATTTGGTTGCCTTTATAACAGAAAAAATGAGGTTTTTGTAAGCTATCATAATCAGCAGACCGGACAAAATATTCAACCGCCTGTCTTTGTAGTGGATGGTTACGAATTCGAAGATGGGTATTTAACCGTCTTTAAAAGTATAGTCCTTGAAGATGAAATTATCGGGGCAGTTTGTCTGCGGTCGGATTTGCAGCCGATGTATGCGATGCTTGGTCGTGGAATATGTATTATCGTCGGTGTTATGTTGCTCGCATTTTTGGCGGCTTATCTGGTTTCATCCCGGCTGCAAAGAATTATTTCAAAGCCGATTCTTGATCTCGCTGATATTGCGAAAGATGTCTCCGAAAAAAAGGACTACTCTACTCGGGCTACCAGCCGCACAAAGGATGAGGTAGGTATGCTTATCAATACCTTCAACGAGATGCTGGAGCAGATTCAACAGCGAGATTCCGCTTTAGTCAAGGCGAGAGACGATCTGGAAGAAAGAGTGAATCTGCGAACGGTAGATCTTACTGCCGCTAATGAACAGCTAACTATGGAGATTGCCGAGCGTGAAAAATCCGAAGCGAGACAGGCGGAGCTTCTCAATACAATAGCAAAGACCAATGAGGAACTAAAGGATTTTGCATATATCGTATCGCACGATTTGAAAGCTCCTCTTAGGGGAATCAGCACTTTAACGGAATGGATCGTAAACGATTATGCGGATAAGTTTGATGACGATGGTAAAGAGCAAATGAAATTGCTCTCGGCGCGCGTAAGCCGAATGCACAACCTGATTGAGGGAGTTCTTCAGTATTCAAGAGTTGGGCGTGTCAATGAGGAACATGTTCAGATCAATCTTAATGAGGTCGTTCCTGATGTTATCGATATGGTTAGCCCGTCGGAAAATATTGCCGTAACGATCGAAAATGAGCTGCCTGTAATTATAGGCGAGCAGACCCGGATTATGCAGGTGTTCCAGAATCTGATTAGTAACGCCATTAAATATATGGACAAACCGGAGGGGTGGGTAAAAATCGGATGCGTCGAAGAAGAAAAATACTGGGTATTCAGTGTTTCCGACAATGGCCCCGGTATCGAAGGGAAGTATTTCGAGAAGATTTTCCAGATTTTTCAAACTTTGTCGTCGCGTGACGAGTTTGAAAGCACTGGTGTCGGTCTTACAGTGACCAAAAAAATAGTAGAATTATACGGTGGCAAAATTTGGGTGGAATCAAAACTTGGGCAGGGATGCACATTCTTTTTCTCATTTCTAAAACAAGAAAGCGAGGTGTACGATGCGAAGTATGAAGCCAATCATGTTAGTTGAGGATGACCACGTAGATGCCATGACACTTAAGCGTGCACTTAAGGATCTTAAAGTGGCAAATCAACTGGTGCACAGAATTAACGGCGAAGAAGCCCTGGAATATCTAAGTGACGGATCAAATCCGAGGCCCTGTGTTATTTTTCTGGATTTGAATATGCCGAAAATGAACGGTATTGAATTCCTGCAGATTGTTAAGGCCGACAACGATTTCAGAAGAATTCCGATTATAGTATTCACCACATCCAAGAATGAATGGGACAGATTTGAAACGTTCAATCTCAGTGCCGCCGGATATATTGTTAAGCCGGCGGATTACAAAAGCTTTGTCGAGGCGATTAGAACAGTTGAGCTTTACTGGACTTTGAGTGAATTTCCGGATGAAGCTCCTGCATGCGCCGAAGAAAAGGTGGAAAGTCAGGCCGAATGAATATCTATTAATTTTTGATGTGACACTGCATTTTTGTCTTTAACAAATAAAGGCACTCCGCACTTCCGTAACAGATGCATGTCACCAATGTTTTAGTATATTGGATTTTGTGTTAAAAGGCATAGAAATTTGCCGTTTTTTATAGAAAATCACTTTTTAATCGGGGTAATCTTGGCCCTCTAAGTATCCACCTTCAAGCAGATAGTCTTGGATATATTGTTTTGTGGCGTCTTCGAGTGGTATAGTTGTCTTTTCGTAGCCGGCTTTGCGAAGTTTGGCTGTCTCGGCACATGTATAATATTGATATTGATTGCGGATCGAATCGGGCATTTCAATATATTCGATGTTCGGTTTTCTTCCCATTCCGGTAAAAACTGCCATGACTAAATCATTCCATGTACGTGGCCGGCCTGTTCCGATGTTATAAATCCCGTTTCGCTTTGGATTATCCAGAAAGAACAGGGTCATGTCCACAGCATCTTTAATGTAAATAAAATCCCGAACCTGCTGGCCGTCCCCGAATTCATGTTTGTATGATTTGAACAGGCTGACTTTCCCGGTGGCGTTAATCTGCTCGAAGGCTTTTAAACAGAAGCTTCTCATGTTAGCTTTATGATACTCGTTAGGCCCGAACACATTGAAGTACTTCAGCCCTACAATTTTCTTTAACAGTCCGGTTCTTCTCGCCCACAGGTCGAAGATGTGCTTTGAATAGCCGTACATGTTCAAAGGTCTGAGTTTTTCTATTTCATTTTCGTCGTCACTAAATCCGGCTGAACCGTCTCCGTATGTAGCTGCACTTGATGCATATATGAAACGAATATCGGCATTGGTTGTCCATTGAGCTAAGAGTTTGGTGTATTCATAGTTGTTTTTTAACAGGTAGGAGGCATTAGTTTCTGTAGTGTCCGAACATGCACCAAGGTGTAAAACAGCTTCTACAGAGCCGTCGAGCTTGTCATCTATAACCATTTCCAGAAAGTCGTCCTTTTCGACATAATCGGCGAAAGAGAGATTCCGCAGGTTTTTCCACTTTTGATCACAGCCTAACTGGTCAACGACGAGGATATCCGTGACCTTCCTTTTATTTAATGCGGCAATTATTGCCGAGCCGATAAAGCCGGCCCCGCCGGTAACTATTATCATTTTCAGTACTCCTATGCTTTTCAGGTTGTCATAAGTTAGTGTGCTCGGTTCGGTGTGTCAATTAATTAAGCTCTTGGAGTGCATAAAAAAAGCTGCCCGAGATTGGGCAGCGGGGGAAGAAATCAAGGTTTAAGTTGCTTAACAAAGAGCGATATAGCTTGCAATAGCAAGAATCAGAATCCGCCTTTTGTTAAATACAAATGGAAGCCATGTTTCGTAGTAAAATTGCCTCATCATATCTCTCGATAAAAAGCTATAAATACCGCTTGATTTTATGTCATTATAATAACCGATATGGGTATTAAAAGCAAGGATAATCGCCTGTCTGCATATATAATTGCTTGTATATAAAGCAGTTATATGTTTGAAATACCCGATTTTTTTGCATATCGACAGAACAGTAAATCACCCGCAATGGCGCACTTTTACAGGTTAAGGCATGACCGAATTTTTTTCCGAGTATTTGATGGCTCTGAAGCTGCATATATTTGAGCATCTGTGCATACTTAGGAGCTTCTATTCTGAATAGGGAATATGTTTATTGGTCGATTATATGCAAATCAATTTGCTTGACCTTAAACATTGACCGAATATAATCATGAATATATGCGTTTTTACTATCGTTTCATAATCTGCATGACGAGAGTGCATACCTAAACGGGATGCCATTGAACTTGACGGAGTCATACAAGTCGTAATATAATAGTACGTTAGAAAGACAAGGAGATCAAAATGATTGAATATATTCAACATATTCTTGGTATAGGTTGGCCCCAGGGACTTGACTGGCTATGGATATTTTTATTTGCCTTGCTGATATTCGGAGGCAGGCGGCTGCCCGAGATTGCACGAAGTATAGGTAAGAGTCTGAACGAATTCAAAAAGGGTATTCGGGAAGTTGAAGATACTACGAATGAAGTTGTGGATGATGTCAAAAAGGTCCAGGATGATTTAGTAAACCAGACTAAGGATGCCGCCGGTCTGAACGAAAAAGACCATTAAGTACGTAATCACAAAGTATCTGCATTTTCAGCCTTACCAAAAAAATGGGCATCAGCAGGAAGAAAAATAATAAAAAGACGAAGACCTCCCTCGATACCACCATGAGCCTTGGCGACCATCTTGAAGAATTGCGTAAGAGGCTCATTTCCGCCATAGTCGGTCTCGTTATAGCTGTCGTGATATGTTTATGCTTCGGCAAATATATCGTTGCGTTCATTGAAAAACCTTTCGTTGACAAATTGGGAGAAGAAGCGAGATTGCAAAGTATTGCGCCGGCTGAGGGTATTATCAGTTATATGAAAATAGGGTTGATTGCCGGAGTTATACTGGCGTCGCCGTGGATTTTTTATCAGTTGTGGCAGTTTGTCGCCGCAGGACTTTATCCGAATGAAAAGCGATATGTTTATAAATCCATACCTTTTTCGGCGGGGCTGTTTATTACCGGGGCCTTATTTTTTATCTTCATAATAGCACCGGAGACACTGGGATTTTTTGTATTATTCAACGAACGCTTTCTTGGAATCAGCTCTAACTTTACCTTCGCCAACTACATCTCTTTTATAGGGATGCTGACACTGATTTTTGGTATTGCCTTTCAAACCCCTATAGCAATTTTCGTTCTGTACAAAACCGGACTGGTTTCAATCGCGGATTTTCGTAAATTCAGGAAATATGTGTTCTTCGGTATCGTTGTTGTTGCTTCCGCGGTGATTCCCGGCAGCGAACCCATTTCTCTTTTCGCCATGGTGATTCCGATGTCACTGTTATATGAGTTAGGGATATTACTGAGCTGGTTTTCTGAACGGAAGAAGAAATCGAAAGATACGGCCGAATAGTTCAGTTCGGTGTGAGCGTTTATATTTTTTGAACCGGTATTTTCGAATATGATTGCATAAAAAGAGCCTATGCCGAATTAACCGGCATAGGCCCTTGTATGATCTGATATATTTATCCTTAATTGCCGGATGACGGCCGATATAACCTTATATCATCAATGAATATGTTGCCTGAGCCGCTTGGCTCCGTAGCATTCCTGTTACCAACGCCGATTCCAAGGGAGTTGACATTGGTAAGGTTTACACCCCGGTCTGTAAAATCCTGAAGTTTGATATTCCACTGAGTCCATTCCTTTATCAAAGATGCATTCGGGTCATCATGATAGATAACAGCATTGCCGTTGACAGCCAGATATATCGGCGCAGGATCATTGCTGCCGATTCCGATATCCTGGGATTGCCAGGGCTGATTACTGCCGGTACTGGTTATCGTAACATTCGATAGTACCGCTTCACAGACTTCATCAGCGTTATGGCTTGTTACCGCCAATCCAACGTATATGGGATAAGTCATGGATATCACCTGTAAGCTGAAACTATCCCAGTCTGACCCATTCTCACTATAATATGCTCTGACTAATCCGCCTGATGAGCGCTCTAATTTTACCCAGTTAGGTGCCCAGTTGGGGTCGTTGGCATCATTTATGAATAAAGTAGTCTCATAGGTGCCATCAGCGGTGAGACGGCGCTGGAATCTGGTCCCGTTTTCAGGAGTGACAAATACACCCGCATTCCTGGCGCCGGGTTCCAGCGTATCACGAATCATCACGCCGGCCTTGGCAAAGGGATCTGTGTTTTCCAGGCTGTCAATTCTTGCAATAATTGTGGCGGTACCGCTTGTAATTTCCTTGTAGGCGAAGAGGAATTCATCGACGGCACCCCAGATATCTGCACCTGAAGCGTTAATTGTGTAAGTTCCCGCCGGGTCTTCCACAAAGCTGCTGACCTTTGCTGCGTTGCCTTTGAACCACACTGATAAGGATTCGATGCCGTCCATTGTCCAGTTCTGTGCGGAAGTCCATTGACGTGTAGCTTCTGAATAGAGTAGCGTTCCTGCTGTCTCGAAAGTAGTACCCTCGTTGACGGTACCATCATTGTCGTATCGCAGAGGCATGGACTGCTTGCCGCTATGAATTATTTCCTGTTCGATAGACGGGGGAGTGAAATATCCGACAGTCATACCTGTGTTATTCACAAAATAGTCTCCCCATATATCGTAAATCACTTTATTAGTGTCATCGTAGTCTTCGAAATTATCTACAACAATGAAGTTGACCACGGTGAAGCTCCAGACGTTGCCTTTTTGTATGGTCGTGCCGTCTGCTTCGACCTCGTCAACTCTCCAATAATAAGTTTGGTCATAGTCCAAAAGGTCGGGCGGATCGATACTTAGTGTATCCAGGTTTTCACTTAGCAGGATATTTCGCTTATCGGAAAGGCTGGCCTCATTGACATCGTCAAAGCTTGTTCCGAAGTACACGTTATGCTTGGCGGCGGTGTCTCCCTCGGTCCAGCTTAGAACCGCATCTCGCGGCACTTCTTTTCCGTTATTGGCGGGCAGTGGTAAAGATGCCTGAAGTGTCAAAGCAGCCCCTCCGGCCATAACATCCTGTGCCTCTTGTTCGGTTAAGGCACGTCCATATATCTGCACATCATCGAGATAACCATAGAATGTACGGCCGCCACCTCCCATCCGGCCGAGAAACATTCGATTAAATGGATAACTGATTTTTGTCCAGTCATAGGCAATTGAATGTAGCAGACGACCGTTGTAATATAGCTTCGCATCACCATCTGCGTTACCCCATGTCCCTACAATATGATGCCATTGGCCGTCATCTACCAGATTCGGGCTATTAGGTTCATTTGCTGGGGTATCGCCCTTGTTCGGGTCGGAATGAAGATGAACATTGTTGGGATCTCCTTGCAGGTAGAATCCGAATTCACCTCCTACCCAAATATCTGTTACAGGAATTTCGATATGGATGTGCATTTCATTTTCCGGGCCAAAACCACTTCCGCTTGTATCGCCGCCCCACCATAACGTATTTATAGTACCTGTTGATGCTACATCCAGAATGTTTACCCATAATGCTACCGTGCCTGAGTCGGAACGCAATCCCATGTTCTCTGCCGGCAGATTAACATCCATGTTCCCGTCGAATCCGAGTGCTCCGTCTATCCAGCCGGGAACCCAGTTAGGATCGCCGCCTGCTTCGTCTTCGTCGTTTTGTTCGATTATCGCATCGTTGCCTTTGATGCTGGAATCAACAGCAATGTTTCCGGATGTCTCATCGAATTTGTATCGAGCCAAAAGCTGAGCCGAGGAATTGTTGGCTATGCTAAAGAATAGAACAAGAGATATCAAAAAGCACAACCTTCTACACATAATGCACCTCCTTCAAAAAATGTTGGAATGGTAAAATACCTATGATTTTTGACCTAACTTATAACATATGCCTACGTAGCAAAGTGTCGTAAAAACTTATGCCCTCTCCTTTCTTCAAGGACGAACCTGCAATTATAGAGTTGAAAAACGCTACAACGAGTCAATTGGTTCTTGTAGCCTGATTATTTTTTCTGCCTCTATGGGTGCTTTCATTAAGCTTTTTCCCCTTTTATAAAGGGGAAAAAGGTTATTTTGGCCTATATAAGTGTAAGCTCCATATACATATATTCATACCAAATAAGCTCCTTTAACACAAGGAAAAAATCCAGATTACAACCGATGAAGCCTGTTTTATACATCAAGGGAGGTTTTATATGGGACTTTTATGCTGATAATCGAGTATGTTACTCGAGAATAGCTTCTTCCTTGTACGCTGGAACTGAGACGGCCCAGCCGGTTTTTTCTTTTATATAGTCGGCAAATTGTTGTGCACTTTTGGCCTCACCATGTACAACAAACAATTTTTTCGGCTGTTTTTTTAGAGCACTCAACCATTCCAGGAGTTCTTCCTTATCTGCATGGGCCGAGAAACCGTGTATTTGGGTTACTTTGGCTTTCACCGGGTACTGTTGTCCGAGTATTCGAACTTCTTTTTCGCCGTCAACGATTCTCCTGCCAAGTGTGCCGATTGCCTGATAGCCAACGAACATTATCGTATTTTCCTCTCTGGCAATGTTGTTAACCAGATGGTGTTTTACTCTTCCGCCGGTGCACATTCCTGAACCGGCAATGACCATAATTGTCCCTTTGATGTGATTAATAGCTTTGGATTCCTGGGTTGTGCCGATAATTTTGAGCCCCGGAAAATTAAAGGGTGACTCATTATTATTAATTAGCTCCGTCATTTCCTTATCGTATAATTCGCGGTGTTTTTTAAAAACTTTGGTAATCTCAGCGGCCATCGGACTGTCTAAAAAGACCATTATGTGAGGTATTTCGTCGGCTATAAGTAATTCATTAATGTAATATAAGACTTCCTGAGAGCGCTCCAGGGCGAAACTTGGCACAATAATATTTCCACCGGCTTTTTTCGTTGAGTTGATGACCTCTGCAATTTTCTTTTTTATATCTTCGGTTTCTTCGTGTACCCGGTCGCCGTAAGTTGACTCGATAAGTATATAATCCGCTTCCTGGATTAATACCGGATCATGGAGTATGGGTCTGTTTGGTCTGCCAACGTCTCCTGAGAACAAGATAGATCTTTGTTGCCCGTTTTGCGTGATTTTAACCTTAATGACCGAAGAGCCAAGGACATGACCGGCATCACAGAAAATAGCTTCGACACCGGAGCCGATTTCTGTAGGCTGTTTATACTTGACGGATTTAAATAAAGGAAAACAGGCCTCTGCATCTGCTGTATTATAAAGTGGCTCTTCCGGATGAGGACCTTTTCGGCCTTCTCGTTCGTGCCTTTTACGTTTGAACTCAGCGTCTTCCTGTTGTATCTTGGCTGAATCCAATAATATGATTTTTGCAATTTCAGCCGTGGCATCAGTACAGTATATTTTTCCTTTAAATCCTTCCTTTGCCAGTCGCGGTAAAAGACCGCAATGATCCAGATGTGCATGTGTCAGCAGGACCGCATCTATACTTTCCGGCGGCACAGAAAATGCTTCCCAGTTTCTTTCACGAAACTGTCTTTCCTGGTAAAGTCCACAATCTACGAGTAACCTGGTTCCGTTCACTTCTAATAAGTGACGTGAGCCTGTCACATTCTGAGCTGCCCCGAGAAACTGTAGTTTTATCGACATTTCTTACCTCAATATGTGTAATAACAAATTTCCAAAACCTTATTTTACAAGAATTTGCCGTCGGTGTCAAACGTAGAACGACGTATGGTGTATGTAAAAGGCCGTCGAGGGACTTAACGGACAAAACATGTATTGATTTATCGGAAGTTTATGTTATAATTCTATCACGAATATCACAGATCACTTAAGTTTTGTTTCTGATTTGAGTTGCTTATCATGGAAGGACGGCAGTTGCAGGGATGGCAGTTTTAGTGGGTATAGACGAGGCAGGTTTTGGGCCGATTTTGGGGCCTTTGGTAGTTTCTTCCAGCACATTTTCACTGCCTGATAATCTTTTGGCGTCCGATTTGTGGCGGATTTTAACAAAAAGTGTAGCGAACATGCGGAAATATCTTGCCGGAAGATTGCTTATTACCGACAGTAAAAAGGCTTACAGCAGATCCCTTGGAATTAAACATCTGGAACGAACGGTTTTGACTGTCCTGAGATGTCAGGGTAAAGAGCCGGCTACTGTCGGTGAGCTTGTAGAAGCACTCTGTCCGGATTGTCTTGGAAGACTGAGCGGCTATCCCTGGTATAAAGATACGCGAAGTTATTTATTTTCGCCTGATACTGCGGACAGGACTATCGCCGCGGCTGTTCTGGCCGATGATTTAGCTTCGAACGGTATCGAGCTGAAAGATATTAAAAGTTGTTGCCTGGATGTGGCTTACTATAATAAAATGGTGGAGGCGGTTAAAAACAAAGCGAGTGTTCTTTTCACTGCTACCTCGCAGCTTATACAAAACGCTCATAATAATTTTTCCGGTGAAAGTCTGCACATAGTGATAGACAGGCAGGGTGGTCGAATGCATTATCGCCAAAACCTTCAAAGGATGTTTCCGGATATGGATTTGGCTATAATACGCGAAAGTCCGGTGGTCAGCAGTTATGAGTTGAAAGCTGGTGAAGAAACTATGCGTGTGCATTTTGTAGTTAGTGCCGATCAGCAATATTTGCCGGTGTCCCTGGCTTCAATGGTTAGCAAATATCTCCGTGAAGTTTTGATCGGCTGTATGAATCGTTATTTTACCGGTTTCAATCCGAATATAAAACCAACGGCCGGGTACTGGGAGGACGGCTTGCGATTCATAGAGGATTTAAAAACAAATCTGCCGCATATCCGGTTCAGTAAAAATCAGTTAATACGTTGTCGTTAGCAGGTTGGAACTTAAAAAATTCGGATACCAATAACGATGGCAGTGTTAGGCTTCGACAAGCATGTTTTGATTTGGAGAACTGTTATTTTTCCAACTGTTCGGTCAGCAGGCGGATGTGGCGATGTTCTTCTTTAATAATTTGATCTATCGTGTCCTCGGTGGCTGGGTCCCGGGCAAAACCTTTTAAGCCGTTATAAAATACTATAGCTTCCTTTGCCTTGTTAATTGCATCTTTGAATATATCTTTTATGTTTTCCTTTCCAAGAGGACCCTTGAGAGAGCCTGCTTTGGTGGCGAAGACGGCAAGGCCCGCCATCACATGCGGATTGGAAAGGACATAGTTGTTCGGATCGAAGGTCCCGAATTCGCCTGTTTTTTCCGAGAACCTTTTCCTCCTCTGGGCGAGGATTTTTTCATGTCTGGCTTTCCAGCTCGCCAGTTTGTAGCAGATGTCGCGAAATTCCGGGTCATCAAACAATTCCGCAGTCTTAAGATAAAACTTGGCCCCGTTATGTTCGATTTTCCCGGCTATTTGGAGAATTTCAAAAACGTTGAATCTCGTCTCCATTATGTCGCCTTTTAATAAGGTTCTTCACTTTTTCCCTTGGATCTAATGTTCTTAATATTGTAAATATACTCGATTCACACGATAATTTCAATTGTATTAAATATTTATCAGAAGTTTACTTTTTTTCATTTTCTTTGAATCGATACTTTTTTCAAATTAAGCTATCTGTAGAAAGTTTTTAGATAATGAAATAAACAAAAAGCTCAATATTAAGCCAATAAGCCGGCTATATAGGTTCTACTTGTCTAAAAATATACTCAAGTTAGCTTAATCCCTATCTTCAGCCGTATTGTTTAAAGGAACAATTCGTTGTCAGAGACTCTCGGTATATCAGTGATGTGTATTTCGAGAAGTTAAAGAGTCTTGCTGTCTTTGTTCCGAATTATCCGTTTGAGTCGTTCTTCAAAGACTTTATAGTTATTCTGCCCAAAAAGGCAAAAAACAACCTTTTCCAGACTGGTAAATCCCTTTATATATTCAATGGTTGTATCGAGCATTACTTCAGCACACTTGTCAATCGGATAACCGAAGATGCCTGTGCTGATCGCCGGAAAGGAAATACTTTTGATGTTATTTTGGTCTGCGAGTTTCAGTGAGTTTAGTGTGGCGTTTTTCAGCTTTTGTTCTTCATTACCCTCGCCCATACGAGGCCCGACTGCATGAATTACGTGTTTTGCCTTTAAATTACCCGCATCTGTTATCACCGCTCCACCGACGAATGTCCCGCCGATTTTATTACACTGTTCCTGGATTTTGGGTCCTCCTTTTCTGCGAATAGCTCCGGCCACGCCACCTCCCAGAATCAGTTGTGCATTAGCAGCATTTACAATGGCGTCGGTTTCCATCTCGGTAATATCGCCTTCAACAACTTCCAGAACGGTATTTTGTAATTCCGCTTTCATATAGAGCGTATTTATAAAAAATACCCGCTTGTAATATTAGAGAAAGTAATTCTGCCCGTAAATGTCGTTGGTTAAAAGATTTTGCTTCGGTCTTTTACAAATTTATCGACTTTTTCAAGTACTGCGTCCTTTATCGGCTGTTTGTCTGTAATTTTGATTTTGTCGATTCCCATCGATCTCAGTTTTTCCTCTATTTTTGCAATGGTCTCCGCCGTCTCAGCCTTGACCTGCGCTATTGCCCGGTCTTTTTCGTCTTTGATCCGGGCTATTTCCTCGGCATGTAATTTGTCCTTCTTTTGTATTTGTGCCTCGATCTTTGCTCTTCTTTCAGCTTCGGTCTTCGCCTGCTTTTCCGCTTTTGCTCTCAATTTTGCTTCGCTTTTGGCTCTCGCTTCGGCTTTTACTCTGGCTTGTGTCTCTGATTTTGCAAAAGCCTGCGCTTTGACATTTGTTTCGGCGTAGAACCTGATTTGTTCTTCCGCTCGTGTCAGTGCCTCATCATACACTTTGACTTTTTCTTCGGTTTTTACAATTGAAAGTGCTTTGGCTTCGAGCCTGTTTTGTAAATCGGATTCGCTTATCTCCTGTTCGCCGGGTTTAAAAAAAAGAGGCTCTGTAAACCGTACCACAACGCGATGTATCCGACTGCTTAACGCATCCAGTCGGTGAACGTATCCTGTACGTTTGAAAAGTACGGTGTCGAAGGGATTACCACTGTCAAAATGTGGTACGGCAAAGTTAGCCGTCAGATATTGGCCCGGATATGGGCAGTTTTCATCGGCGTGACAAAGAAACGCTATCCCCTGACTCGAAACATCTACAATCTGACCGGGAAAAACTTTTTCTTTGTTGTCTTGAGTGAATTTAACAGGCCAACGATAACTTAATCTTTGCTCTGCCCTTTGTTCGTTGATATTTTCCATCCTTAATTACCCAAAATCCTTCTTATATCACTTTTAGGCAGTAAAAAAAAGCAAATGCTTTCCAGTTTGGAACCTGGAGAAAGACAGGCGGCGGCCGGATTCGAACCGGCGTATAACGGTTTTGCAAACCGTCGCCTTAGGCCTCTTGGCTACGCCGCCGATGGTTATATGTAAATTAACGCAATTGAGGTATTTTTGTCAATGTTGTATGAACCTTATTTTTAATAATATGTATTAAATATTATTTTATGAATATTTGCAGGAACCTGTGTGCAGTCCTTGATAATAAGGGCCTGGAAAATGAAAGTTGTGTGATTCGAACTTGATTTGTACGTCATGGCTGTTTTTTACAATGAAATTGGGAGCAAATTTAAGTTAATTTAGAATATTTTTTTGGTTGATGTCTGTTTATGGACGTCTTGTTATAATGTCAACACTGTTAATAAAATGCCAATAAAATTGCTGCAATATCGGTTTTTTGGCAATATTCGGGCCTGATGAAGCGTCTAAATACTACTAATGGGTACTAAGTTTAGGTATTCACCTTTTATTTTATGCCTTTTTGCCGTACAATACAGGTTTATTGAGATTTAATGGCAATATAGGCGTGAATAGGAATTATCTTATTCATTCGGATATCAGGGCAGAAATACATGAAATGGAAAAATGAATCTATAATTACATTATATTTGATACTGTGTTGTGCAATAATTCTTGGTTTTACCGGTGCGTGCAGCAGCCCGAAGCAGCTTGTCGCCGAGGCGGATCAGGAAGCGTATCAAATAATCGGAAACAAATGGCAAGATGACTTTGGGCAAATGGCTAATTATAAGATCCGCGATTCGGTACCGGCGGAAGAGGAAATTGCTGCATTAGTCCCTCCTTCGCGGGTTATTACCTTGAACCAGGCGGTTGCTATTGCCACTCAATTCAACCGGGATTATCAATCCCGAAGGGAATCCCTCTATCTTTCCGCTCTTGATTTAACACTGACCCGACATGACTATGCGAGGCAGTGGTTTGGTACTTTTGACGGCCAGTACCTGAATTCCGGCGGTATTGAAAATAATACACTTTCATCGGAAGCCGGTGTCGATCAGGCGTTCATTAGAGCCGGCGGCATTATTGCAAATGCAGGTCTTAGCATCGATTGGACACGTTTTCTTAGCGGCGATCCTTATACGACATTAGGTTCCGTACTCACTGCCAATATTACGGCACCCTTACTTGGACGTGGAGGTGGAAAAACCGCATGGGAGAATCTGACCCAGGCTGAGCGAAACGTATTGTATCAAATACGCTCATACAACCGATATCGCAAGACTTTTGTGGTTGATATTATCCGTAGTTATTACAATGTTTTGGAGCAGATGAAGAGCCTGGATGTTATCAGAGCCAGCTATGAAAGACAGGTTGATACGACAAATCAACTGAAAATGCAGGTTGAGGTCGGCCAGCTTGCTCCCTCAGAAGTGTTCGAAGCCCAACAGCAATTACTAAGTGCCGAAAATAGTGTTGTTTCAGCCCGGCAACGTTATGCTCAAACTCTCGATAGTTTTAAAGTCAGGTTATCTTTACCAACCGATGCCGATATAACGTTGGATCCTAATGAGCTTAAAGCACTTGAAGATATGGATATAAATCTGCCGGAATATACCGTGGAAGATGCGATTGTAATGGCATTGGAGCGTCGGTTGGATTTAGCTAACACAAGAGAAAGACTTGAGGATACGGAGCGAAAACTTGTCCTGGCGGCTGAAGGGCTTGGTGTACAACTGAACCTGATAGGTAGTGCCGGCGTAGAATCAACTGAAAAAACTGATTTTACCAGATTGCGGTTTCATGAAGGTACTTACTCTTTGGGATTTGAAGCAGACCTGCCTTTTGACCAAAAAGCCGAACGTAATGCTTATAGAGAGGCATTAATATCTTTAGTGCAGCAGCAGCGAGGATTTGATGAAGAAGTAGAAAATATCAAATTAGCTGTTCGCCAGGCATATCGTGATATGGAAGAGAAAACTAAAAGTTACCAAATTCAAAAACTTAGTGTGGCACTCGCTGAAAGACGTGTCGAGGAGCAAAAGCTGCGGCTGGAAACCGGAACAGGTATCATAAGACTGTTAGTGAATTCAGAAAACGCTTTGGTATCGGCTGAAAATGAACTGACAAGTGCTTTAGTTGCCTATATGAATGCTAAAATGAGCTTTTTTAGGGATATAGGTATTCTTGAAGTCAGGCCGGATGGTATGTGGGAGCAAAGAACGCAATGACAAAAATTCAAAGTAAATCCAAACAGCAGAAGTCGGGAAATAAGGTTCAGGGAAAAAACAGGAACAGCAAAAAACGATTGTGGGTGATGCTGGTTCTTATAGTATTAGCTCTTGCAGTTACAGTGCTGTATGCAGCCACGAGGAGTATCAGCCAGACATCTTCTGGTGGCGGCAGCACATTTACTGTGCGGCGTGATAATTTAACGGTCACCGTCCAGGTCGGTGGAAGTATCAGAGCACACAAATCTATTCAATATAAATGCCAGGTCGAAAGAGGCAGGGATATCGGGGAGGTCTCTATACTCAATATTGTCCAGCCAGGCACTTATGTCACTCAGGAAGATGTGGATAATGGCATGGTCCTGGTGCAGTTGGATTCTTCTGCTTTGGCAGACCGATTGGTACAGGAGAAAATAGAGCTTGCCAGCGACCAGGAAAATGCTGTTGCGGCAAAAGAGGCTTATGATATTCAGTTAATTGAAAATGAAAGTAGCATTGCTCGAAGCGAATTGGATGTGAGATTTGCCTTGTTAGACCTTCAGAAGTATCTGGGAGCCAAACTCGCGGAAGAGCTGACTAAGGATGTCAATGAGTCGGTGGTAAACCTCTCTGCGTTTATCGCGCCCTTTGTCGGGGAAGTGAAGGAAGATCCGAATATTTTGGCTGGAACTAAATCATGGCAGGAAATGAAAGATTTACAGGACCAGATTGTCCTGGCTGAGGGTGATTTAAAGCAGGCTCAGGATACCTATGCAGGCACCGTAAAGCTTCATGATGCAAATTATGTCTCCGATCTCGAATTGGAAGGAGACAGGCTCGGTGTGGTCAATCGTCAGTTTCGAGCTCAGAATTCCGGAGTGAATCTGGATTTATTTATGCGCTATGATTTCCCGAAAAACGCGGAACAATATCTTAGTAACTATATTGAGGCCCAGCGCAATTTACAACGGACTTATGCCCAGTGCCGTTCAAGGGAGGCGCAAGCCAAGGTCAGGTTGAATTTCGCCGAGCAGAGGTTACAGGAGCAGATGGATCAGGTTAAAAATTTGGAGCAGCAGATCACATACTGCACTATCAGGGCAAAAGCACCGGGTCTGGTAGTATATGGTACTGGTGGTGAAGAGGATATATTCAGGTCCATGCGAGGCAGGGGCAGTGGAATGAGCAGCGGAATTATCGCCGAAGGCGAAACAGTAAGCGAGGGGCAGACTCTCATATCCATGCCGGATACCGCGGCCATGGTCGCTGAAATCAGCGTCCACGAAACCGAAGTCGATAAGGTTCGTCCCGGCCAGCCTGCGGTAATAGTGATGGATGCTTTTCCCGACAGTCAATTAACGGGGAAAGTGCTTGAGGTCGCACCCCTGCCGGATCAGCAGCGGGGCTGGATGAATCCCGATCTGAAAGTATATAAGACACTGGTAAGTATAGACGGCACTCACGATTTTCTCAGAAGTCGAATGTCATGTAATGTCGAAATTCTTGTTCAGCGGCTGGACGATGTCAATGTTGTGCCTATTACAGTCGTTGCAAATCGCGGGGGCAGAAAGGTCTGTTATGTTGTGAATTCAAAGGGAACTTCGGAAGAACGTGCCGTGCATACAGGAGTATTTAACGATACGTTTGTACAGATTATTGATGGTTTGGAAGTAAGCGAGAAGGTTCTGCTTAATCCGCCGCTTATTACTGAGACAGCTTCGACAGTCGATGTTTTCGAGGGTATGCAGCCGCTCTCTCAGGAGCTGGGAGCACCGGGTAATATTAATGCAGACGGCATGGGTTCTCAATTCCCTTCAGATGGTCAGTCAAGAAGAGGCGCTGGACGTTCGGGTGGTAACAGGCGTGGTGGGGGACAGTTTGGATTTGGTACAGAAGGACTGACTGAGGAACAGATAAAGCAAATGAAGGAATTTGGTGAAAAGATGCGTAGTGGGGGGGGATTGACCGAGGAGCAGATGAAAAAGTTAAAGGAGCAGTTCGGAAACCTGGGGGCAGGTGGCATGCGTGGCGGAGAAGGTTTCACTGAGGAGCAGAAAAAACAGTTCATGGAACGGTCAGGAGGCCGCAGAGGCAGGCGGGATACGGCAGAGGATAGTAGTGATAAGTAACCAATTAAGATTATAACGATAAGAAATAAAAGGAAACAGGCGAGGTGGCCATGCAGCGATTTCGAGAAGCCATGGAATTCGATAGTGATACACCTATTTTAAAGATGGAAAAATTATGTAAGAATTACCAGCTTGGAACGGTGGAATTGCGGGTCTTGCGGGAAATTGACCTGACCATCACAAGTGGTCAATATGTAGCCATTATGGGTCCCAGCGGCTCGGGGAAATCCACATTATTGAATATGATAGGATGCCTTGATCGTCCCACAAGTGGAGATTACCAGCTCGGGGGCCAGAGTGTTTCTGATCTAAACGACGACCAGCTTTCCATGATACGCGGAATGCGAATAGGATTTATATTTCAGTCGTTTAACTTGATTAACCAGCTAAATATTGTGGAAAATATACAGGTTCCGATGTATTACCAGGGATTCACCGAGCAGGAAAGCGCTGAACGGGCAAGAGAATTGGCTGAAATGGTAGGTCTTGGTCATCGAGTGGATCATAGACCTTCGGAGCTTAGTGGTGGACAGCAGCAGAGGGTTGCAATAGCCAGATCACTGGCAAACGATCCTTTAATAATTTTGGCCGATGAGCCGACGGGTAATCTCGATTCTACAAGTGGAGCCGAGATACTTGATATACTTAACCGTTTACATGAGCAGGGCAAAACCCTGATAGCTGTTACACATGACGAGGGTATTGCTGCTGGAGCCGAAAGAGTGGTCCACCTTTTTGATGGGTATATAGATAAGCAGGAGTATAATAAACAGTAAGTTCACTATGATTTTATTTCGTCTCAAACGCACATTAAAACTTGGAATCAAGAGTCTTTGGATGCATCGACTGCGTTCGACTCTCACTGCATTGGGTATCATCTTCGGAGTCTCTTCGGTTATCGCGATGCTGGCCATAGGTGAAGGCGCCAGTCGGGATGCGCAGGAAAAGATTGCACAGCTTGGCAGTCAAAATATTATTGTAAAAACTGTAGAACCGACCGAGGACAAGTCCGCTCTCGGTCAACAGCAAACCCTCACAGAATATGGCCTGACCTATGCCGATGCCGATCGTTTCCGGGATGCCATACCCGATGTTCAGGTTATTGTACCGAATCGCCGATTGTCCCATCAGGCACAATACCGTACTCGAAGAATACAGATTGAAGTTATTGGTACTGTGCCGTGGTATCCTGAGATTTCAACGGTCCGGATAAGATTAGGGAGATTTCTCAGCGATATAGATATGCAGTATAAAAAAGGTATTTGTGTTGTCGATGAAAAACTGGTGAATGATCTGTTCGCTTTTGACGACCCGATAGGACAGAGTTTGAAGATAGCAAGTGACTATTATCGAGTCGTGGGTGTTTCTGAAGAAAAGACCAGTACGACGGCTTCGAGTAACATTGAGGAAAAAGATCCTACGGGGGCAACCAAGGCCGGTGCAAATTTAGGTGGTATATATATACCGATTACAACGGTGAAGAATCGGTTCGGTGAGACTTCAATGCAGATGAGTACAAGCTCAGGACGAATGTTGGAAAGAATTGAGCTCCAGGAAATCATTGTTAAAGTTTTCAATATTGATCGTGTGCTTGATACGCGCCAGAGTGTTGAGACCCTGCTCAAACGGTACCATAAAAAAAATGACTATGAAATCATTGTTCCGCTGGAATTGATGAGACAGGCAAAGGATTTTCAGCGGATTTTTACTATCGTTCTCGGATCTATTGCCGCCATATCGCTTTTGGTCGGCGGTATCGGTATTATGAATATTATGTTGGCTACCGTAAGTGAGCGGACACGTGAAATAGGTATTCGCCGGGCACTGGGAGCAAAGAAACGGGATATTATTTTCCAGTTCCTCTCGGAGACTCTGATTTTGACTTTATCCGGCGGTGTACTCGGAATTATCCTTGGTTCGCTTATCCCGTATCTCGTGACGTTTTACGGTAATATGCGCACAGTGATTACCGGCAGTTCACTGACTCTGGCGTTTGGGATCAGTGCCGCGGTCGGGATCGTATTTGGATTATACCCTGCCTATCGGGCCGCAAACATGGACCCGATCGAATCTCTGAGACACGAATAAAGTGTTGTTTCTCAAGAATCTTTAGTGCCTGCGGAAATCCTTTTTTTGTCATCTTTGGAAATGGCGCTTCCCAAAGCAATCGCCACCCAAATACCGCTGGCAATTGCTACTAACGCCCCGACGACTACAAGTACAATAATAAAGATTTCCATCTTTTATGCTCCTTTTTTAGCACTTCCAAAACTATGCCCAAGAAGATATGCCATAAGTGCCAAGGCAATTGCCGGGATAATAGCGGGTATTCCAATTGAATAGGGGATAATCAGTTCGAACATAACAGCGACAACCGTTCCGACACCCATAGATAAGATTCCTGCAAGGGGACGCGGATGCTTGACCCACAAACCGATAATCAGGGCCGGAAGAATTGCCGGTGCCCAGATGGTATAGCAAATGAGTAATCCGTCAATGATACCGGGAACAAATACCGCACCGGCGGATGCTATTATTGCAATGATAATAGTTGCAGATCTGCCTATATTCAGGGCGCTGCCGTTAGGTAATTTTGCAAACGGCTTGACAATATCCTGAGTAAATGCCACAGCACCGGCGTTTAGAAGCGAATCAAGACTGGACATCACTACCGAAACTAAAACAACCAATAAAAGTGCATAACCACTTGCAGGCATGATGGATCGGACCAGATTTAGCAACACGCGGTCTTCGTCTATATCCATTGGGATGACACTTCTCGCCGTGATTCCGAGAGATATCATAACTAAAAACCATACGGCGCTGAAAATGCCCGCCAATATAAAACCGTTCCGTGATACCCGTGTTGTCTTCGAAGCCAGTGCCCTGTTCGCATAGGGTGGTATTAGTGTTTCACCGAGCAGGAACGCCGCCACCAGACCAACTATCTCGATTATTGGTGTTGCTTTTAGTCCGTCCGTGGTGGCGGAAATTGCCTGTGAAGTAAACGTGGCGGGGCCGCCCTTTAGGTGAAATACAAGTGCCAGTAATAATGTCACGGGAAGTAATGTGGCAAATGCCGTGAATTGAAAAGCATCGGTTATTACGCTCGCTCGCAGTCCCCCGAATGTTGTATATAACGCTGTGATACCGACAACGATCGCCACAGACGACCAGTTCGGCAAATTAAAAACATCGTTAAGAACAACACAGCCGGCTTTTGCCATAACGGCGGAAAAACCCGCGCACAGACCAACGGAAATGATACCGGCGACAATTTGGCATTTCCGGTCGTATTTTTGACCTATTGCATCACCCAGTGTGTGGCAGTTTTTCAGAGACCTCAGACGGGGTGCTATAAGCAGCCCAACTAAAATATTCTGGAGAGCATAGGCAAGACCGATACCGAGAAAAAGAAATCCGCTTTTAAAGCCCCTGCCGACGAATCCGATTGAATATCCAGGTCCGACATAAGTAGCGGCAAGACTGCCAAAGACCAAAGCCAGAGGAAGAGCACGTTTTGCCAGCGAGAACTCTTCGAATTCGCGAGCGGCCCGTGCACGTACTGCGACAAATGTCAGCAGAACCAAATAGGCTACTACAACAGCCACTGGCACGACCATACTCACAGTTTATGAACCTCTTTGGTTTTTATAATTTTAGTACATCAACCGGTTTTTGAAAAAAGCAATTTTGTCTGTCTCTTACTATAATGGTATATACAGCGGTTCTTGATTTTTCCCTTTTAGTCTGAATACTTATTACTGGTCTTTGGAATCATCGTGTCCGGCCTGGAATATTTCTTCTTCCAGCTCGTTGATGGTCGTATTGAGTTCAGATTCTGTCCGTATCCATCCGAATCTCGCATCCACGAGGAAGGTGCGATACCATTGAATTAAGTTTTTCGCGAAATCTTCGTCCTTACAGTATATCCCGAACGATATTTCTCCTGCGTGTGATCCTGCTTTTTTGGGTATTTGTGGAAAGGCAAGCAGTACCGAGCTTCTGGTTAACAGAAACTCGATATCGGAGACCTGGCTGTTGTAAATTCGCAGTCTGCCTGATTCGATTGCCTCGGGATACTTGCGAAACAGATGACGTGCGGCGTTGGAAAAGCCGGGCACTCTCAGATTCAGCGCACGGTGCAATCTCACATCGGGATAATCTTCTACGATTTCATACAAAGCGCTGAGGTAATCGTCCACAGGCTGCCTTTCCCCCTCAAACAACATGCATGTCCAGAGTTCGCTGTGGCCGGTCGCGTCGAGCTGCTCCTGGAGCATTTTTTTCGCCACACTGTAAGTTTCCCTTCGGCTGCCTAATACCTTCAGACGCCGCTCGGTGAGTATTTTGGCCCATGACGGCATTTGTTCCGGCAGAGAACCGGGCGGACATACACCAAGTCGCGTCAGGAGCCTGAGAAACTGTTTGTCTGCCGAACCATAGAACCTTCTGCCGACGACACTGCCGACATTGCCGTTACATTCCATGCCGTATTGCTTGTGATAGCCGAAAGACAACAGGTGAACGTCGTAGCCTCTGGCAATGAGCATCTTTTCCAGCTCCCCGATTAAGTATGCGGCTTGCTTTTCGGGAGCTCTGTCAATGGAAAGATGCACATTCGGACAAAGTAAAACGGGTCGTTTTCCTATTAACTCCGAGAGCGCCTCGAATTCTTCCGCCGCTTCTTCAAGCTCCTCTTTACTGTCGTACATCTCGACACAGGTGAACACAACCAGGACATTTCTATATGTCAGCCTCGGCTGTCGCTGCGAAATTGTCGCAGGGTCGATCCGTGAGGATTGTTCTTTATCCTCGAAGTAACAAGACGAACATTGGTGACAGTCTAAAATCATATCTGCTTTTCAGTTTTTTCCGTTTTCGGCGTCGTTTTTGTGTTCCTGCTGCTGCGCTTTTGAGAAGGAAAACGGCCGGCGTGTTTGCGTTGCGACAAGGCTCTTGCTTTTTTCGAGCGCGACACGATATTAGCGTCGACCCGTGACATGAAAAGGCCGACATCCGCGGTCACGGCTTTATCAGCAAATCCAACGCCGTTGAGAATCCGGACAATTTCGGTAGCATCCCAAAACTGTTCGGCGGAAGCAATTAATTGTGCTTCCTTGCGCGTCAGTGATTTCAGAAACGAAGGAATACAGCCGTCACGCAAGGCACCGGCGTAGTCAACCAGGAGTTCCTGAATTTCTCGGTTTGTATCGGACATTTGAATATTATCCTTAATAAAATGCAGAATTATTCTGCTTGATAGGAATCTTTCATTAACTTCTTCAACTTCAATATTGCTCTGAACTTCAACATTTTCACCGCTCCTACGGTCGTCTTTAGCTCGTTGGCAATCGTTCTGTTGGACATCCCTTCCATCCACAGTTCGATGGCTCTTCGCTCCCTTGCCTTAAGTTTTCCCAATGTCCGGCGAAGCGTTTGCCTTAGCTCGGATTGGGACATCATTTCGCATATCCCCAATTCGGGGGCGATAAGGTTCGTCAGATTATTTTGCGATAAATTTAGGTTTCTATTCAGTCTCCTGTAAACCTGCCTCAGGCGCCTTCTCATATAATACATATATACCGTTATCAGCAGTTCCCTCTCACTGTTCACATTACTGAGGTGCCCGGGGTCTTCCCATATATCAGCATAAACATCTTCCAAAACATCCTCACATTCGGTCTCATTACCCAGGTACCGGTATAGATACCTGATAAATCTTTCAAATGTGGCTCTTACAAAAGGCTCCATTGCTCTGCGTCTTCTTTCGACGTCACAGGCAGTGAGTCCTTTCAAGGCATTTTGCAGCAGTCTGTCCATTCCTCGTCTCTAATACCCGTTTCACAACGCTGCAACCCTTTGCCGTACGGCACAGGGCGAAGCTTTCACTCTATCTATTAAAGGCACCAACTCTACTATTGGTCACGGAAATTCTATATTAAAAAACGACAGATTTCAACTAATTATGCAGATTCTTTCTTCTATATGGACCGGTATAAGGAATAGTAAAAGGTCCGGTTTTCCCCCTGTTTAAAGAGGGATTTCAGTCAACATTGTTACGGATTTCCGGAATGTTGCCTGTTGCCTCCGGTTCATCGAGGAAAATAGCGTATATTTCAGAATTGCCGTTGCGATAATCCTGCCAGACGACTACGTTTCCGCTTACGGCCGGATTAATCTGATCGTTCTGGTTTTGAGTAATTTGGAATTCATGGCCGGTAACCAGATTGTATCCGAATATATCCCAGTTATTGTTACGGTCGTCCTGCCAGACGATGACACCATCGTCTATGTCGGGAGCAACCGCGGACGAATCGTTGACGGCGATGGCAAACTCAACAGGATTGTTGGGGTCGGAGATATCGGCGGCATAAATATCCCAGTTATCGAATAAATTATCCTGCCATACGACAATATTGCCGTATATGACCGGATTTTGCTGGTCTTTTTCCAAAATCGCGACGGGAAACTCAAGGGGTGTGTTTCTTAGCCAGATATCAGCAGCATAAATGTCCCGGTCGCCAAAATAGCTGTCCTGCCAAACGACGGTGTTTCTATAAAGGTGGGGATTTTGCTGGTCAACGTCGAGAGCAGAGATAAGAAATTCCGTCGGTCCGGCCGGGTCCGTGATATCGGCGCCATAGATATTCAGGCTGCCTGGAAAACCATCCTCCCAGACGACGATATTGCCGTGGATCGCCGGGTTTTGCTCGTCATTATTGGCGATGTCTGAAACGACATATATATTCGGCTCATTTTGATTGCTGATATCCGCCATACGAATGTCCCAATCCGCCGATCCCTGCCACGAAACAAAATCCTGCCAGACAATATAATTTTCGAATATCGCCGGATTCATTTGCTCGCTTTCGTACCCGAAAATTTTTATAAGCGGCTGGGTCGGATTATTCAAATCGGCGACAAAGACATCGTAGTCCCCGTATTCGGAAACGAATTGCTGCCAGACGACTATTGTGCCGTAAACATCAGGGGATTCCTGTTCATCGGTAGTAGGCCAAATGGGAAACGGCTGGTCATTGTTGTTTGCTTGAGATACACCCGGTGTAGGCAGCATCAATAGTATTAACAAATACATGGTGAATTTCATCGTCGTACCTCCCGGAATTAACTTCGGCCGGCTCGGTCGAACCATGGCCTGATATACCGGGACGATTTCTTCATATCCTGAAGTAGTGACCTATGCCGGTACTTCCCGCCAGGACACACAGAGTTGCTACAAGAACCGTTTCCTTTATTTTTGTGGCATGTTTTTCATTGATGATATCGCTCTGTACCTGCTGTGATAGTATCCCGGTGATTGGCTCGATACTTTGAGAAGGTATAAGGCTGCTCATTTCGGCTTCTTTCATTTGAACTTCTTGGGTATCTGTTTCCTGGGTTTCTTCTTCGGCTGTTTTAATTTTTTCAAGAAGTTTAAGTAATACACCGGCGGCCTCTGCATTTTTCAAATCAAGGCTTGCATTGATTAACGGTGTTACTGCCTTATCATGTTCACCGATCCCCAGTAATTGATAACCTAACAGCAGCTGCAGGTCCGCGTCGAAGCTGTAAGACTCGGCTTTTACGGCAAGCTCATCGAGCTGTGCAAGCAGAATATCTTCATTCGGATATAAACCACGAGGAAAGAATACTCCTTCTTTTTCCAGGCTTACCTTTTTAAGAGCTTCTCGAAGGATCTGGGCGGCTTCGGAGTATCTCTCGGCCGCCAAAAGGGCCTGGCAATAGGCAAAGGGAAGCACCGTATCGTCAGGTGCAAGCTCCATTGCTTTGGCGAATTTATCGATGGCAATACCGTAGTTGCCGTCCTCGAAAGCCTTGACGGCTTCGTCGAAATAGCTGTCGGCCAGAGTAGCCTGTGTGGGTTCCGCCTGCTGCCGGGCTAAATTATCTAAATAATCCGAATCTGCCGCCTGAGTTGATGCGTATCCCTGACTATTGTCACCGTAGTAATAATTATAGGTGTAGTAGTTATATGCGCCGGTTTGTACTTCACGGGCAATCGGATAATAGCCGTACCAGTAATAGGGATGGCAGCCGTACCAGTAATAACGGAGATAACCATATCCATACGGCCAGTAACCTCCAAGACTAACGAATACGTATTTACGATGATAGTACGGATAGAAATATCTGTACGAGAACCGGGGACCCCGGTTATAGCGCACGATATAGCGGTATCTCGGCCAGATTAATTTGCGTCGTATCCTGCTGTAAGAATCAACGTATGTATGTTCGTAATGATAATTGTCATGTTTTGAATACGGACGGTCGCGATATATCAAACGCGAAGGCCTTTCGGTCTCGAATCGGTGTATTCGGCTGCTGCCTCTATGGCTGTCTCTATCTGTTATTATATTGTTGATAATGGTTGTTTGCTGCTCCGGATGTGCCTTTCTATTTGCTCTTGTGCTGTTTGGCTGTGTTGTTATACGGGAGCCGGATGTAACTTCTCTTTTACTGGTTGGCTTGCTTGATATTTGTGTGGAATTCCTGCTATTAATTGTGTCACGCAGACGCGAAGTTTCCCTGTTGGTGTTGAGATTTGTAATCTGTTTCCTCGTCCTTGATGTCGTCTCTGTCTGTTTACTTTTTGAGTTGCCGATACTCCGGCTTTTACTTGAATTGATCCGGTTGTTAAGGCCTGCAGCCGGCTGTCGCGTTGCATTTGGAGGAGGCGTCCGACGAGGACTTATTACACTTCCAATACTCGAATCTGCCCGGTCTATTGAGCTTTTAAGATTTCTTAAGCTTCCAGCCGGCTGCTCTGCCACACTTGAAGGAGGCGTCCTATTTGGACTTTTTACACTGTCGATTATCGAACGGTTGCGGTTTATCTGATTCGTGGTCGATAGTTTCCTTGTCCTGGATATCGAGTTTGATTGCGTACCGATTATATTGCCTATACTCGAGCTTTTACTTGAGCGAATCCGATTGTTTAAGTTTGCAGCCGGCTGCCTTGCCACAGTTGGAGGAGAAGTCCTTTCTGTGCCGAATATGCTGCTCATTCGCGAATTTATCCGGTTAGTCGAGCTTGTAGTTGGTTGATTCCGGATGGTGGATGTTGATGGTGGCTGTGTGCCGATCGGATTGCCGATGCGCGAGCTAATACTTGAGCTTATCCGATTATTTGAGCCTGCAACCGGCTGCTGAGTAACAGTCGAAGGGATTCTTGTACTACCTATACGCGTATTTATTCGGTTATTTGAGCTTGTTGATTGCTGTGTTCTGCCCATAATCGAGCGCGTCGAATTACGGGAGCTTATATTGCCAGTCGTTTGTCTGCGGACATTCGAATTTATTGTTGGCAGAGAAGATGTAGGGCGGCTGGATGTTATTCTTGTGGAACTTCGGCTGGGCCGGCTGACAATTGGTGCTCTGGGGGAATTATTTCGAATAACAGGACTCGAATTTCTTGGACTGGCTGAAGGCCGGCTTGCTCGAGGGCTTGGAGGAGTGCTGCTTTGGCTCCTTCCTGCACTTGCTGACTGTTGTGCTTTGGGGGCGGGAGCTGGTTTTGGTGCCTGTTGTTTTGCCGCAGAAGAATTGCTCGATTTTCTGTTATTTCTGCCTTTTTGTGCTGAAACAGGCTCGGTAACAAGGATTAAGGCCGAAGCCAGCACTATAAAAGCCAACGTCAGTTTTCGCTGGTATTTTGGCCTGTACATGATATTGCTCCTTTCTTTCTATTTCATACAAAGGTTTTTCTCTATCCATTAAAGGCAGCGATTCAGGCCTGGGTAACAAAAAATCTCGCATAAAATGGACATGACTATACTGGACTGAGCTTTATTACTAAAAAAAGGAGATATTTTTTTTATGAAGTCCTGTAAGGCCAATATTGTTAATATCTTATGAGCGGTCTTGCTTTTTTCTGTTAATTGTCTATAATTTCCTTTTTCGGTTACTTGTATTGCAGAGAAAATCTATGACAAAGGCAATTGCAGAGCAAATCCAGTTACTCCGGCGGGGTACGGTGGAAATCTTCACTGAAAACGAGCTGGCGGAAAAACTCGCCGAGGCGGCTAAATCTGGTAGAAAATTGCGAATCAAGCTCGGTCTTGACCCTACTTCGCCTGATATTCATCTGGGACATACGGTAGTGTTGCGAAAGATGCGGCAGTTTCAGGACCTTGGACACAAGGCGGTCCTTATTATTGGCGACTATACCGCCAGGATAGGCGATCCTACCGGCCAGAATTCCACGAGGCCGATTCTTTCCGGCGAACAAATCGAGGAAAATGCCGGGACTTACTTCGAGCAGGCCGGCAAAATTCTCGATACTTCCGGGGAAAAACTCGAGGTCAGACATAACGGTGAATGGCTGGAAAAACTGACCCTGATGGAGCTGATTCAGATAGCTGCGAAAAAAACGGTCGCCCAGATGCTCCAGCGAGACACCTTCAAAAAACGCCTGCAGGCCGATATCGATGTTTACACCCACGAGTTTCTGTATCCTCTGATGCAGGGCTACGATTCGGTTATGATAGAAAGCGATGTCGAATTGGGCGGCACGGACCAGACCTTTAATAATCTCGTTGGCAGGGACATCCAGAAAGCCTACGGTCAAAAACCGCAGATTGTTATTACCATGCCCATACTCGTTGGCCTGGACGGCCGGGAGAAAATGAGTAAATCCAAAGGCAATTACATCGGCGTAACCGACCAGCCTAACGATATGTTCGGCAAGGTGATGAGTATCTCCGACGATATGATGGAGAACTACTTTACTCTTTTAACCGACCTGCCGAGTGAGAAAATTGCCGAACTTGTCAATCCGGACAAAGCTCATCCGAAGGAGGCGAAAGTTTTATTAGGCAAAACAATTGTCACCCAGTTTTACGATAAGGCCACTGCCGATGCCGCCGCCGCCGAATTCGACAGGATTTTCGCCCAAAAGCAACTACCCGACGATATGCCCGAATTTGTACTTTCGCCGGAGCCTGTCTCTGTCAAGCAGTTGCTGCTTACGTGTAAGCTTGTCGAGACCGGCGGCGAAGCAAAGCGTATGTGTGCTCAGACTGCCGTTACTATTGACGGAAATAAAATTACTGATCCAAACGCTCAAGTAAATCCCACAGACGGGATGAGCATCCAGGTTGGAAAAAGAAAATTCGCACTAATCAAAGTGATTGAAGGTAAAGCAACAGCAGGTGGTTCTTAATAAGAATAGATTATACAAAACTGGAAAGATACTAAGAGGGGATCCATATTTTTTTGGCCTGGATTATTTCTGCGCTCGGTCGCAACATTAAGGGTGTAACGGATTTCGTGTAAAATATCATGCCTTTATAGCTGGTCAGGTAGTGATATTTTTTCGAGATAAATTTGCTCTCTGAACACACGACCAAGGGATTATCCACTTTTTCGAGGATTGTCGTAAAATCCGTGGATTCCACACTTACAATTGCCCCCGATGCTTTTATTGCATTTGCGATTGCCGCTGCCGCCGCCGCTGCTCCACCATTAGTCATGTCATACTCCTTGTGAATATTTATCAGTTCCTGAATTATATACGCCTTTATCAAAACCTTTCATCAAAAAAACCGTGCATTATTTTAGATTCATGGTAATAATTGAATTATGAAGTTGAGTTATTACCCTGATACCGATTCACTTTATATTGACCTGGCTGAAAGGCAAAGTGCCGAAAGCCAGGAAGTCTCGGAGGGTATAGTACTTGATTACGATGTCGATGGAAATCTTGTCGGTATAGATATTGACAACGCAAGCAAGAAACTTGATCTAAAAAAGCTCATTCTCAACAAACTCCCCACAGATATACAGACTCTTTCGGCGTGAAAAACACTTTGTATGTTACTAAACTCTTTATCATGCCAAGCGAGGTAAACAGTAAAGTGCTAAATTATATTTCAATAGTTCCATTCAATGCCAAGATGAAAATAATGATCCCAACACCAGCAATTAATATATGTGGAAGCGCGACATGAGGAAGACGCATGTGCTTCCATAAATTCTTTATGCCGAAATTATTGAATTCTGAGACGAAACTTTTCGCAATTTGCAGGGGTAATGGTGTATCATTTTCACCAGCAAAATATTTTTCAATTTCTCGACCACGCTTGTAATGGCCGCTTTGAAATTGCTTCCAACATCCTTCAATTGACCAGAAAATGATACTGCTCAAGCTTGCTAATAAAAGAAGTATATGGGAATGACATAAGAAACTGGCCCCCAAACCAGACATGCTTGCAGTAACACTCCATGCTTTTATTGTAATTGCTCGCTGGTCAAAATTTGAGATAAGTTGCTCGATTTGTAAGTATTCATCTTTTAGTAGTGAGTTTATTTCTGTTCTGTTCATTGTTATCACCCATACAAATAATTCGCTTTTTATATAAATTTCTAAAACTTTAATTGTTTTTGAATTTATTTACTTTTAACATTTATATGATACAAAAAACGTGCAAATCATGATGTCCACAGTTATAATATCGACTTATGGAACTACCAAAATTAAAAAAGCCGGAAAAATACGCCGGTTTGTACATCTTCGATTTCGGCGACCACGTCGGCGTAGGTTTTACCGCCCGGGAAGTGGCTGAACTACTGGAAAGCGAAAAATACAGCCACGGTAAAGTCTATAAAATCCATCGGGCCTTTCCCGACGGCAAGCTGGAACTCAAAGGCGTTACGGCCGAAACCTTCCAGCTCGAAGCAGGGATGTTCTTTTATTCGAGCGAACCGGATACCGCCCGGCGCGATTTCAAAGAGCTTGTCAACATGGCGGTCAAAGCCGCTCCGCCGTCTCGGGCGAAGGTGCATCTGGCGCGGTACGGCGATGATAAATTCGTTACGGCGATAATCTATCCCGCCGAGTACAATGACGAATTCAGCTTGTGGCTTACGGATGGCGGATATGAAACGAGCGGCCCGGCCGAAGGTGGAATCGAGGCGGTACAGAGATATTACGACCGGCAGCCGGAAATATTGGAACGGCATCAATTGTTCGGCCAATCGGAAACGATTAGCAGGACCGGCGAAGAATTGCTGGCTTCGGTAAGGATGGCGGTACAAAGATAATTGCATGTGGATACTGATAATTCGCGACTGAAACAATGGTTGACAAATGTCTGCTCGCATGAAAATAAATTCATTTCTCGGTTTGGTTGCGGCGGGAATCCTGTCACTGTTCGGTAAAAAGTCCGGCAAAGTCACTACGGAGGATTTGGAACGAGCGGAGTTTAAGACCGGCACGCAGCGGCTTGGAATCCGGTTCAGCGAAAAAATTCGGGATGTTTTCAGATTTCGGTGGATTAGGAAAAAATATGACTGATCCTCAGATATATCCGGTGCCGTCCGAAGAGCCTGTCCTCAGCGAGAATGCGTTGAAGGTTCTGCAGAGCAGATACTTGATTAAGGACGAGAACGGAATTTGCATCGAGACGCCTGCCCAGCTTTTCAGCAGAGTGGCCTCGCTGATAGCACGGGCCGAAGCACGGTACGGAGTAAGCAGCGGCGAAATCAGGCAATGGCATAAAAAATATTACGATATGATGGCCTCGCTCAAATTCCTGCCGAACTCGCCCACCCTTATGAACGCACAACGTCGCGGCACACTCAGCGCGTGTTTTGTCCTGCCGATAGAAGACAGTATCGAAGGCATATTCGAAGCGATTAAGCAGACCGCGCTGATTCAGCAGGCCGGCGGCGGCACGGGATTTTCCTTCGATAGGCTCAGGCCGACCGGCGACCGCGTCGCATCCAGCGGCGGGACAACATCCGGGCCGATCAGTTTCTGGCGGGTTTTTTCCGAGACGACCAACGCCATCCAGCAGGGGGCTTTTCGCCGGGGTGCAAATATGGGAATGATGAGCGTCGAGCACCCGGACATACTCAAATTCCTCTATGCCAAGCAAAATTTGAAAGCCTTCACCAATTTCAATGTCTCGGTTAAAGTCACCGACGGATGGATGAAAAAGATTCTCTACACTGCAAAGGATTTGCATATCGTAAAAAATCCCCGTACGCAAAAAGAGTACCTGCTGCCGAAGAAGCTTCATGTTGCTGATTATTCCATCGACGAATTGTATCCGCTTCCGCCTCAGGACGAATCCAAGCTTCAACAAAAAGGGCAATTTTATACCGTCGGCGATATCTGGAAGATGATTATCAAATGCGCCCGCAAGACGGGCGAGCCGGGCGTGGTTTTTATCGACCGGATCAACCGTGACAATCCGACTCCCGTATTAGGTGACATCGAGGCGACCAATCCCTGCGGCGAACAGCCGTTGCTGCCGTACGAGGCCTGCACATTAGGCAGTATCAATCTGACAAAATTCGTAAACGTCTCGAAGGCCGGCGAGGATATTGCCTGGTCTTCGCTTGCCGAGACCGTGCAGCTTGCGGTGCGGTTTCTGGACAATATCATCGATGCATGTGATTATCCCGTTCACGATACCGTCCGGCTGGCTCAGGCAAACCGCAAAATCGGACTGGGCGTGATGGGCTTTGCCGACTGCCTTTTCATGCTTGGGATACCTTACGATTCTCAGCAGGGCGTTGACTTCGGGGCAAAGCTGATGGGCTTTATTAATGAAAACGCCTGTAAGGCCGGCAGCGAGTTAGCTGATTTGCGTGGCCCGTTCCCGAACTGGAGCAGCAGTATCTGGCGGACCGACCGCAAGCAAAAGGTCCGGAACGCCTCGATTACCTGCATTGCTCCGACCGGCACAATCAGTATCATCGCGGATTGTTCGGCAGGTATCGAGCCGTTGTATTCGCTGGTTTTTCACCGGCAGATTTTAGACGGCGAAAAGCTGCTTCAGGTCAATCCGATTTTCAAAAAAATCGCCGAAAATCGCGGATTTTACAGCGAAAAACTGGAAAATGAAATCATCAAGACCGGCAGTATTCAAAAAATGACCGCTGTGCCCGCCGATATTCGTCAAATCTTCAAATGTGCTTACGATATCAGTCCCGAATGGCATATCCGGATGCAGGCAGCCTTCCAGCGGCATTGCGACGCCGCAGTAAGTAAAACCATCAACCTAAGCGAAAAAGCAACCCCCGCCGTCGTCGATCAGGCCTATAAACTGGCCTATGAGCTTGGCTGCAAGGGCGTTACGATATATCGCCGTCACAGCCGCTCCGATGAGCCGATGTGCCTGGATTAATATCAATTCCGGCAAATCTTGCCCCCCCAGGCTGGCCTGGGGGCTAAATAAACTCGTCCCGGTCCATTCGGCTGCGCTCAGGATAAACTGCGCCGAAGGCGAAACCGGATTGGCTTTGTTTTTCAATTTTTTCTCTGTCTTCTGTTTTCCGTCTTCTGCCTTCTGACGTTAAGGATTGGCTTCCCTAAGGGATAAATTGTTTTTTCAAATGACTTTACGCCATACGCATTACGCAGCACTCAATACGAAATAATTGGCTTTGTTTTTCAACCGCGGATTTCGCGGATTGACGAGGATTTGTCATATTATGTTATTTTCAAAGAGCTTACGTCAATTTGGGGATCGTCCAAATTGGGTTCGTTTTTTCAAAAAAGGTCGATTTGTAGAAGGTTCACGACATCTGTCGAAATCCCCGTGGAAAATCCCCGTCGGGCGGGCCCGACGGCTAAATATGGAATTTATGAGTTATATTTAACTTTCAACTTTATACTTTGAACCCATTCGGCTCCACTCAGGACATGCTTTTATCTTGCTTTGCCCTACCTGCCATACGCTACTCGCCGTATGCTATTTATTATTATACCAGTGATCGGCCGAATGTTAGGAGAATTCCCGATTTTCAGCGAAAAATGTCCATGACAAGCCATTTGATGTTCGATTCTGGATTTTAGATACTTGATATTGCGGGGGCGTATCTCATGTTGTTTATGTCATAAGTAATAAATTAACGGGCACTTTATTCCAGTTACGGATGACTTAAATTCAAATGAGCCGATCTGCATGATTGATGTTGACGGTGGTAATATAGTATATTATTATCACTTCGACGGCCTGGGAAGCGTTGCGGCTCTTTCAGATGTGAATAATGTTATAGTGGAACGGTATTCCTACGATTTCTTCGGCGCCCCGACGATTTACGATGTCAACAGCAGCGAAATCTCCCAAAGCGCCATCGGCAATCCCTACATGTTCACCGCCCGCCGGGCCGATGATGAAACCGCCCTGTACTACTACAGGGCCAGGTACTACGCCTTCGATATCGGCCGATTCCTCCAGACAGATCCGATTGGATACTACGATTGCCTGAATCTATACTCTTATTGTGGGAATAATCCTCTAAACTGGATTGATCCATTGGGATTTCTAAAAAGAATATATACAATGCAAGAAACACAAAAAAAGACTCAAAAATGTATAGATTTAGTAGGCGAAGGCTATTTTAAGGGACCATGGAAAGCTTTCGGCTTTGCCGGTGATTTTGATATGAAGCACAGATACCATGAGACTGACAGATTTAATGTCAGCAATGGGTTTTATGATCCATATCATCCAACCCAATCTATGGTTTGGACATTGGATCCATCACAATATGGTAACTATCTGGCTGGGCGCTCTACATATGAAAATTATGGCCCTTGGGGCAGTTTTGGAGTCAAAATCGCTGGTCATCTTGATGCAATTGGGCTCGCTTTGTTAGAATATAGTCACGGAAAATTCAGCAGACCACCTTGGGATGAGAAGGCAAGCCGCGATATGATCAACTTAGGTCTTGAACATGCCGGTGCATTTGATTATCTAGATACAAGAAAGAATGATCCAACGGACGTGGATGTAGATTTTAAGCATTTTATAGAATGCAAATAAATTAACTACCAAGGATAAAGTTCAGGGAATTCTGTGAGGATTTATATAATATGATTAGGAAACCACTAACTTTGATATTACTCATAGTGTTTCTGCCCGTGATTATAATTATTATTCTTGGTATATCTCAGTTTTTATACACGCCTCCTGCTCTAACTTCGAAAGCAGTTTTAGCTTATCTCGACTGTATTAATTTCATGAGGAAGCATGACCAATATAAGAATCTTCGTTTCTATAAGTCGGGCATTAATTGTGAGAATGGTTCATTCGAAATAAAAGACTCTAACTTCTTTGATGAGGATAGAGAACGCTTAAAGAACTTTTTTTCAATAGATGAAATTCATGAGATAGAAAAGATCTGTGGTCAACTATATAAGGCAGGGTGCTTGATCGCAACTCGTTACGATGAAATAATTTTATTCTACCCATGTAGACGTTTATTTCTTCCCAAACCTGGCGTCTTGTATTCTATAAGTAATACTAATCCAAATAACTGTACTGATGAATATGTTTCACGTTATAAACCCTTTGTTAATATCTTCGGACCATGGTATATGTCACGATCCCTGAGATTGTCTTTACGTAGCAATGATCCACATGATGCTGCTCCTTTGCCAAAATCAATGATAGATAGATCTTTGAAAATAAAAGGTATTGAATTTGATACAGAGCACAATATGAATATCGATATAAATGATACACGGTAAACTAAGAACTATCACCCAGTTGGATTAGCGGAAAACAATGACGGCGTATCTTGATTTAATTGAGGATGTACTAAGGGAACTATCGGTAAAATATAGGCAGGAAGAAAAGGTGCCGTAACTTATGATTGTCAATAATAGATATATTTAACATAGTATAACTTTAAATTGTCATTCCTGCGCAGGCACCGAATCCACTGCTTCGATATTATAAATGGATACCCGCCTCCGAGGGTATGACATTACGAGACGGTAAGTTTGTAGTATATTTAAAAAAATATTGATTTGTTTTCGTAAGCGGAGTAATTAAATTGAAAGGGAAGTTATGAGAGAAAAAGTATTTAGATTCATTCTATTTAGCTGTTTGTTATTATTGATTTTGACTGTTACTAATTGCAGGCAAAAAGGGCCGGACCGGCAGCAGGTCGTTATTTATACATCGCTTGATAAGGTATTCAGCTATAGGGTATAACATTTTTTTATGTGGTACTAATCCCGGCGGGATTCGGGCCGGACTTGAAAATCACTGCCTTATATGCTATGTATGTTAAAAAGAAATGAAATGTTATTTTTTATGTGGCTTTTGTTTGTAAGCGATGATAATTGAGGAAGCGATTAGTATAACCAGAATTGCCGAACCGCTGATAATCAGCCAGGTTGGTATTGAAGTATCCGAGGAGTTAAGTCCCCTTGTTGCGAAGCCCCATCTTTCACGAGGCGTTAAAGCCAAAATTATCGCCGATGTGCATGTCTCAATGATGTGTGCTGCGTTCATACTCAATATATCCTTATAATGTATGCCGAATCATCTCTTGTTTGTTTTCAGGTAAAATATCTGCAGAACTGTTACTTGTGCATAATTAAAATATACGTTGAAAAATATGTAAAGCAAACAGAGTTTATTTCTGCCGCGAATGCTTATAATCCTATAATGTTTATGTTGTCGAATTATGCGTCCGACGATGGGATATTTTTGATATTGCCTTATTGCTTTGCTCCCGGCTCCGGCGGTGAATCGGCAACGGCCCAAAAGGGATTTTTGTGCGATAAAGGGCAAAGTTCACAGGCGTTTTTGCCGATAAAATTAAGACTAAATAAAAATATTGTCCGAAAACGAACATCAACCCAATTTAAGGCATATAAAGTATAGTATTATCAGGCTTATAGGTGAATATAAAACCTGCTGACGTTGTATGTTTGACAAATGTGTTGAGTTTGGTAAAATAGAGATAGATATTGGAAAACAGATGTTCGTAAATATTGTTCTTTGAGATGTTAAATACTTGGGGAAGTTTACGAAACATTATTTATTGATATTCAGGGATAAAGATGTTTGAACGTTTTACAGACAGAGCAAGAAAAGTAATGGCGCTGGCCAATCAGGAGGCCCAGCGGTTTAACCACGAATACATAGGTACCGAACATATCCTTCTCGGATTGGTTAAGGAAGGCAGCGGCGTGGGGGCCACGGTCCTGAAGAACCTCGATGTGGATATAAAAAAGCTGCGGCTGGAAATAGAAAAGCACGTCAAAAGCGGTCCCGATATGGTGACGATGGGTAAGCTGCCCCAGACCCCGCGGGCCAAGAAAGTAATCGAATATGCGATAGAGGAGGCGCGGTCGCTGAACCATAATTACGTCGGGACCGAGCATATTCTTTTAGGGATTCTTCGGGAGAGCGAGGGAATTGCCGCACAGGTTCTTTTGGATATCGGTTTGAAGCTCGAGGAGGTTCGGCAGGAAGTTTTGAATCTTCTCGGTGCGGGTGTGGACGACGGGCCTGCCGCTTTGGGTATGAAGATGAGCCCGACGATGGGCCGCAAGACAAAGAGCAAAACACCGGCGTTAGACAGCTTCGGGAGAGACCTTACCCAGTTGGCTGAGGACGGCGAGCTTGATCCCGTGATCGGCAGGAAAAATGAAATCGAGCGATTGATACAGATTCTCTGCCGGCGTACCAAAAATAATCCGGTTTTGCTCGGTGAGGCGGGCGTAGGCAAGACGGCTATTGTCGAAGGTTTGAGCCAGCAGATTATCAACAAGCAAGTGCCCGAGCTACTTAAAGGCAAGCGGATTGTAGTGCTCGATTTGGCGATGATGGTGGCCGGAACGAAATACCGGGGGCAATTCGAAGAGAGAATCAAAGCGGTTATCAACGAGGTAAGAAGGGCGAAAAATGTGGTGCTGTTCATCGACGAGCTTCATACCCTTGTCGGTGCAGGCGGCGCCGAGGGAGCGATTGACGCATCCAACGTCCTCAAGCCGGCTCTTGCCCGGGGAGAAGTCCAGTGCATCGGCGCGACGACCCTGGATGAATACCGCAAGCATATCGAGAAAGACGGTGCGCTTGAGCGACGTTTCCAGACGATAATAGTCGAGCCGCCCTCGAAGGATGAAACTCTGGATATCTTGCGGGGACTTCGAGACCGTTACGAGGCGCATCACAGGGTCCGCTTTACCGACGAAGCCCTTTTCCAGGCGGTGGAGCTTTCGACAAGATATATCACCGGCCGATGTCTGCCGGATAAGGCGATAGATGTGATTGACGAGTCCGGTGCGAGAGTGAGGCTAAAGAATATGACGCCTCCGCTGGACCTTACTGAGATTGAGGGAAATATCGAAAAGCTGCAGCGGGAAAAAGACGAGGCTGTCAGAAGCGCCGACTACGAACGGGCGGCATCTTTGAGGGATGAGGCCCAGCAACTTTTAGATGAAAAAACAAGGCTGCATAAGGAATGGTACGATGAGCATAAAGAGGCGACCGGCGTGGTGGATAATGAGATTATTGCCGAGGTTGTCAGCAATATGACCGGCGTGCCGTTAACGCGATTAGAGAAAAAAGAGACCCAGAGACTTCTGGAACTTGAGACCGAACTGCATAAGATGGTTGTCTCGCAGCATGATGCGATTACCGCCGTGGCGAAAGCGGTCCGGCGCAGCAGAAGCGGCATGAAAGACCCGAATCGCCCGATGGGCTGCTTTATTTTCTTAGGCCCCAGCGGCGTCGGCAAAACGCTGCTTGCGCAGGCCTTGGCGGAATTTATGTTCAGCGACAGGAATTCTCTCATCCGGCTGGACATGAGCGAGTTTATGGAAAAGCACAATGTCAGCCGGCTGGTTGGTGCACCTCCCGGATACGTCGGCTATGAGGAAGGCGGGCAGTTGACTGAAAGAATTAGACGGCGGCCGTATTCGGTGCTGCTGTTGGATGAGATCGAAAAGGCACATCCGGATGTTTACAACATGCTGCTGCAGATAATGGATGAAGGTCGATTGACGGACAGCTTCGGCAGAGGTATCGATTTCAAGAACGTTATCCTTATTATGACCAGTAATATCGGAGCCGAGTTGATTAAAAACAGCGGCGGCTTCGGTTTCGGCAAGAAAACTCCCGAGGCCGACTATGAGAAGATGAAGGAAGTCCTTCAAAAAGAGGTGGAACATCATTTCCGGCCGGAATTCTTAAACCGCGTGGACGACACTATAGTCTTTAAGGCCCTGACGAGAGACGATTTGGTGACTATCGTTGAGTACGAGCTTAATAAGGTATTTAAGCGGCTGATCGAGCACGGTTTCAAGCTGGAGCTATCCGAGCGGGCCAAGGAATTCCTCATCGATAAGGGCTACAATCCCGAATTTGGGGCCAGACCTCTGCGAAGGGCGATAGAGCACTATATAGAAGATCCGCTCTCGGAAGCTGTTTTGGCAGGTAAGTTCGAGGGCAAAAATCTCATAAAAATCGATGTCCAGGACGAGGAGCATCTGAAGCTCGAAGGTGTCAATGTGAAGGAGCCGAAGGAAAGCGAGCCCGCTGCGGCTAAGACGCAGTAAACGCCTCCTCGAATTTCTGTAAATATCGGAGCGGTCTAAATATATATTCTGTGAAATTTCCCCACCTGCTTAAATTAAAGCAAAAATTGCCGGAATTCTCTTGCACTTGCAGACGATTCTGTAGTAGTATAATCACATAAAGGCGGATTATTGTTTTTGTCGTAATATTTTACCCCTAAGGGGCATAGTTTTAGCCGTCATTATTTATATCTATTTCGCATTTATATCCAAATCCCGCCTTAAAAAACAAGCAGGACGATAGAAGATGGACGAGGGACATAAGACAATTTTTTGTTATCTGTCATCTGTTATCATAACGAGGGATAGAAAAATGAGAGCAAAATCAACTCTTATCAAATGTTTGTTGTGCCTGCTGTTTTTACTAACAGCAGTCTGCCCTGCCGCAGCCGAAAGAATCATCTATGTGGACGCCAATGCCCCCGTGTCTTCTGTCGAAGACAGTAACGGGGGGAAAAATGACGGCTCGAACTGGGAGAATGCCTACGTATATCTTCAGGATGCCCTGGCTGATGCAAACGATTCGGACAAACCCGTCGAAATCAGAGTCGCTCAGGGCACTTACACGCCCGACAAAGGAGCAGGACAAACTTCCAGCGACCGCGAAGCAACTTTTCAACTAATCAATGGTGTAATCCTTGCTGGCGGTTACGTTGGTGCGACAGATCCCAATGCCCGCGATATCGAACTGTATGAAACAATTCTCTCCGGTGACCTTAACGCCGACGATGACCCGAATTTAACCAATATCAGGGACAATAGTTCCCATGTGGTTACAGCAAGCGGGACCGATGCGACGGCGATACTGGACGGTTTCACTATCACAGGAGGTAATGCCGACGGAGAAGAATCTTACTATAATGGTGGTGGTATATATTGTATCGAAGGTAGCCCGACGCTTGTCGATTGTGTATTAAAAGGAAACTCAACAACAGGAAACGGCGGCGGGATGTTTTGTGAGAAGAGCAGTAATTTAATACTGACTAACTGTAGATTTACAGATAATTATGCGTTGGGTGAAGGTGGAGCAATTGGTAGTTATAAAAGTGACTCCCAGTTAATTGATTGTATCTTTGAAAATAATTACGCTTATATCGGGGGAAGTTATGCGATTGAAAGCGTTGAAATCTCTTTTATTAACTGCGCTTTTGTTGGTAACAAAGCATTATCTGAAGGCGGAGGGATTTCTGATAGCAGTCAAGCTTATGGTATCTCGAATGTTCATTTCAAAAACTGTCTTTTTACCGGGAACTCTTCCGGCTGGATAGGTGGTGCTATAAACTTCCAGGAAAAAATTAACGGAGAAATACGCAACTGCACAATATCTAATAACCGGGCCTTGTATGGAGAGAGCTTATGTTTTAAGCCGTTTCATGCCCCAACAAAAAATTTCAAGATTACAAGTTCCATACTCTGGGGCAGCAGTGAGCAGATATATAATGGTAACAATTCGAAGATCATAATAACCTACAGCAATGTCCAGGGCGGCTGGGAAGGCGAAGGCAATATAGATGAAAACCCGCTTTTTGCCAAACAGGGCTATTGGGCGGACGTCAATGACCCGAATATTGTTGTCGATCCGGATGATCCGAATGCGGTTTGGATAGACGGAGATTATCACTTGAAATCGCAGGCGGGAAGATTCGATCCCAATAGCGGAAACTGGGTGATGGACGATGTAATGAGTCCCTGCATTGACGCCGGAGATCCGAATAGTTCCATCGGCGATGAGCTAATCCCGAATGGGTGCAGGATCAATATGGGAGCATACGGCGGTACACAACAGGCGAGCATGTCACTGAGTGATGCCAATGGCATTTCAGTTATTGGTCAGGCTTCTGATCCTATACCTGCCAATGAGGCTATTGATGTGGATCTGGATGTTATATTGAGCTGGATGTCCGATCCGAATGCAATCATGTATGAAGTGTATTTCGGAACCGATAATCCACCGCCTTTTATACGAAGACAGCTTGAAAAAGAATTTTATCCCGGCAATTTGGATCTGAACACTCATTATTACTGGCGGATTGATGAGATTGACAACTTGTGCAATAAAATGACCGGAATTATCTGGGAATTCACGACCGCACCAATACATTCCCAGGCAACTAATCCAAACCCTGCCAACAAAGCTATAGACGTGGAAATAGAAGCTAAGTTAAGCTGGACGCCCGGATTTAATGCAATTGCACATGATGTGTATCTTGGTACGGATTTCGACGATGTCAATAATGCAACCGCGACAAATACTTTAGATGTGCTGGTTTCGCAAAGACAGCATTCTAATTCTTACAATCCCGGATCTCTGGAATACGACCGGACATATTATTGGCGAGTTGATGAAATAGATAATCAGGGGATGATAGTGGCCGGAAATGTTTGGTCATTTGCTACTACCTTTGTTCCGGCCAAAGGCAGGGCCTGTTTTATCGGTAATACTCCGGTCTGGGTTGGTGGTGAGTCTGTTCCAATATCAGAAATTGGCGTATCGCAGGTCATCAGCGGCATTGCCGGCCTAAATCAAATTGAAACAGTGCAGGCTCATAGCGGGACATTTACCTTGTATGATATTGCCCTTGAGAGCGGCAATTGTATTACCGTCGCCGAGAACCATTATTTCATGTCGGAAGCTGGAAGGTGGCTATCACTACATGATCTAAAATCCGGGACAAGACTAAAAACATCTAAAGGTTCGGTCGGGATAATAAGCGTCAGGAAGAGACCTGAGCCTTATATCGGCAAAGTTTATAATCTCAAAATCAAAGATTCAGACCAATACATGATCGGTGAAGATGCGATTATCGTGCGCGATTATTAAGGGGATAAATCGCCTTAGACTGCTGTGTCATAGAGATTGCATCGCCCGGAAGGCCGAATTGACTTTGTGAAAAGCGGAGCCTAACTTACGGTTTGATTTTTACGACGCCGTCTTGTACGAGCAGCTTGTCTGCTGCAAATAATCTGATGGCTTCCGGATATGCGATACATTCCTGCTCGAAGACCCTTGCCGCAAGTGTGTCGGGATCGTCCGTATCTTTGACCGGGCAGGTTCGCTGGACGATGATCGGCCCATTGTCGTATTCGTTCGTGCAAAAATGTACCGTGCAGCCGCTGACTTTGCATCCCGCCTTCAGGACGGCCTCGTGGACGTGATGTCCCCACATACCTTTTCCGCCGAAGCTCGGCAGCAGCGCCGGATGGATATTCATGACTCGGTTTTCGTACTGCGCCGGTATTTTCCAAAAACAAAGCCAGCCGCCCTGGATGACAAGGTCAACTTTTGCGGCGGTAAGCTCTTCTTCGATTCGTTTGCTGAAATTCTCGATATCGGGATAGTCTTTTTTACGGATTATTTTGACATCGAGTCCGGCGTTTTTTGCCCTTTCCACACCCGCTACCGTAGAGCGGGAGCTTATGACAATCGGGACCTGTGCGTTTAGCCTGCCGTCTTTGATATAATCGAGGATGTTCATTAATGTTGTTCCGCCGCCGCTAATCAGCACGCCGAGCCGGATGTTTTTTTCATTCACTGCCGATTCGGGGAGATTTTCGACGTCGCTTTTGAGATTGAGAGCTTGGTTCACGAGTTTGTCGGCTTGCTTATTTTTGTCCCTGGTAATGTGTTGAATTTTCCAGTTGTCGAAATTATCGAGCAGCTTTGCGGCTTCTTGGAAAAGCGGCATGATTTGTTCGCTCTTGACCTTGTATCGGCCGTTAATCTGCCTGACAAGAAGCTCGCTGTCACTGAACACCGTTAATTGTTTCGCACCAATTTGGCGTGCTGCTTCAAGCGCTTTAACCAGAGCTGTGTATTCGGCTACGTTGTTCGTTGTCCGACCTAAAAAAAAGGCTTTCGCCTGTAATTGAGTGCCGGCGGAGTTTTTTATGCAATATCCCGCGGCGGCCGGGCCCGGATTGCCTCTGCTGCCCCCGTCGGTGTAGGCGACTATTTTGTCAGGCAAAGTAAAAACTCCCTATAGAAGCAGAAAAATATATAAAAACATATCGTAGAGGAATTTCGTGTTTTGGTTTCTAATTTTCTCTATCATCGTTGAAGATGAGAATACGTGTGCAGTTCGGACAGCGGATTATTTCATCTTTTGTCAAAAGCATATTGACCGATTCGGCGGTAATCCCCATGAAGCAGCCGCCGCAGCTATAGACTCCCTTATTGACTTCCTGCTGCTCGATTTCGACAACAGCCTGCCCATCGTACGTTTCGGCTACTCGCTTGAATATCTCAAGCTGTTCCGCCGGCACCGATTTTGCGATTTGGTCCCATTCGACCTGGATTTCATCTATTTGTTTCTGATATTTTGCCGCCATGGCCTCGCTTTCTTTACGGGTTTGTTCGAGGGTTTGTTTTTGTTCGTCGATCTGTGTTTGTATATCCTTGCACTCGGCTTCGTCTGCCTCGATGTCCTTTAATAATTCGAACGTTTGTGTTTCGACCTTGGAATTGTCGGCCTTTGTTGTATTAAGCTGTGTCAAAAGAGCGGAATATTCCTTGTTGGTTTTCGCGCTGTTGAGGGAGGCTCTTAACTTGGATATAGTTTCGTCATTGCTTTTAAGTTCCAGCTCCAGCCGGTCGGCCTGGACTTTGCTGAGCAGCACCTCCTCTTTTTTGGCTTCCAGAGCGTTTTGAAGGCTCCTGATCAGATTTTCCTGGATGATTACATTTCTTCTGCAGCGTGCAAGCTTTCCTTTTTCGACGCGGAGGCGATTTTCAATACTTTGAAGCTTCGTCAACCCATTTAGTACAGGTCCCATTTATACTCCTTTGCGCCAAGTTAAAGAACTTACAAATCACGCATTATCTTCTGAATTATATCCGCCTGCAACAAAAAATTTTATCTTTTTTATTTTTGAGCGTAAGATCGTATAATCCCGGTATTATGAAAAGATTATTAAAGAAGCTTATTCAGGCCCGGACAACTTCCGAAGATGGCGAGTTGGCCGCAGCGGAGGTAATTTCGGCGGAATTTGCCCGCTGTGGCATAGAATCCAAAATAGACTCGTGGGATTCCAACAGGGCCAATATCAATGCACGGGTAAAGTCTTCGGGACAAAAGGCGGCGATTTTATTTGCGTGCCATCATGATGTAGTCGGCCCCGGAGAAGCTCCCTGGCAATATCCGCCGTTCGGGGCGGTTGAAGCCGACGGCAAAATCTACGGCAGAGGTTCCACGGATATGAAGGGCGGAATAGCCGCCGCAGTAACAGCTATCTGCAAAATTGTCGGTTCCGGCACAAAATTACAGGGTGATATTATTTTCGTGGCCGCCGCAGGAGAAGAAACGGACAGTGCCGGTGCGCAGAGATTTATTAACAGTTCCGACCGGCCGGAAAAGCTTGCAGGAGTGGTTATCCCCGAACCGACTGATTTTACGATTGTTACGGCTCATCGAGGGATGTTGTGGCTTGAAGTGATAACAAGCGGAAAATCCGCTCACGGCTCGGCACCGGAGCTTGGCATAAATGCGATTACTTCGATGCGGCATTTTTTGAACGAACTGGAAAAATACGATATATCGGCCAAATCTCATGAGCTGCTGGGCCGTTGCTCGATGAGTGTCAATACGATTGTCGGCGGTAAAACACTTAACGTTGTACCGGATAAATGCACTGTGGGAATAGACATTCGGACCATACCCGGGGCCGACCATCAGAATATTGTTGCCGATATAAAGAGTATTTTTGAGAGGCTCAGATCAGAAAATTCCCAATTTGATGCCGATGTTTCCATAGTCCGGCAGGTTCAGTCGATGGAAACGGATCGTAATTGCACTTTTATCCGGGATTTCTGCTCGTCTCTGGGAGTTACTGAAACCCAGGCGGTCGGTTTTACCACGGACGGGCCTCATTTTGCTTCGTTGGGTGCGCCGGTTGTGATTTTCGGTCCGGGCAAGCCTTCGCTTTGCCATAAGCCGGATGAATATATTGAAATCGCCGACCTTGAAAGAGCAGTTAAGGATTATCAGAGCATTATTTTGAAATTCCTGACCTGAATTTAACTGGGGACATACGCTCTCTATTGACATTGATTTCATTATCAGATTTTTCCGGGGATTCGAATCGATTGGGAGGGATGGGAAAAATATTTTTGTTTTTGCAATTTTTTACTTGACAAAAAATAGACATATTGATTAAATTACTCGCTTTCGTCGAGAAAACGGGATTTTGAAATGTATCTTTTTAGGGAAAACAAACATAAGCAGTTGACAAGCCACAAGGTGGCCACGGTGCTTATGCGCACATGCCTTAAGGCCCATACGACCAGGACAAATGTTATGGGTATTTTCGTATGGCCGAAAGAGGCTCCTCCCTAAAAGGACTTGAAAACATATATTATTGCTATTAAAGCCTTTCAGGGAGTAAAGAACCTGAAAGGCTTTTTTATTTTGGTATTTATTAAGGAGCTGCAATGCAGGGAACACGGAGAAAAACATGGTATCAGGATGAAAGTTTCTGGAAAACGTTTGAATCTACGATGTTCAATCGGGAGCGATTGGATGTTGCTACCGAAGAAGTCAATTACATCGTTAAACTTTTAGCCCTGGAAAAAGGTGCGGAGATTCTGGATTTGTGCTGCGGAATAGGAAGACATTCTCTGGAGCTTGCCCGGCGGGGCTATCAGGTTGTCGGTGTAGATATCACACAAGAATATCTGGATAAAGCCCGCAGGCAGGCTGAAAGCGAGGGACTGAATGTTCAGTTTGTCAGAAGTGATATGAGGCGGTTTTGCCAGATTGAGAGCTTCGATGCGGTAATCAATATGTTTACCGCCTTCGGATATTTCGAAATCGAGGCGGATAACAAGCGTGTTTTAGCGAATATCCACTGCTCCTTGCGAAAAGGCGGGATATTGTTAATCGATGTGATGGGTAAAGAAATTCTGGCTCGCATTTACCAGGAGCGCCACTGGCACGAGGAAGATGGTAGATTTTTTCTGCAGGAACACAAAATGAGACAGAACTGGTCGTGGGCTGATAACAGATGGATTATGCTCGAGAATGGAAAGATACGGGAATTCAGATTCGGCCACAGAATCTATTCTGCAGTTGAAATTACCGGCTTGCTGAAAGAATGTGGTTTTAGTTCCGTGGAAATCTACGGAGATTTGGAAGGCGCCGATTACGACCATAACGCAAAACGATTAGTTGTGGTAGCGAGAAAGTAATTAAAATGAAAGTCAGGGAAATGGATATTGAAATTTACAGGCATTACTCAAATGCTCTCGAAGCAAGGCGTGATCCCGGATGGCGGTTTGACGAGATGAAATCCTGCGGGGCAAAGTTCAAGAGCATATTTTGCGCCGGAAAGTATGACAAACAGCACCGGAAGTTCAGGGATTATGAAAAAGAATCCAAAGAGATTATGTCCCTTCTTGCGCTGGGTTCCCAGGGGACGGTAATGGACATGGGTTGCGGAACGGGTGCTTTTGCAATTCATGCAGCCGGATATTTTAAAAAGGTCTTTGCAGTTGATATCTCTCAGGCAATGCTGAGGTGTGCTCGTAAGAAGGCAAAAACAGCCGGTTTGAAAAATGTGGAATTTTGTCACGGCGGTTTTTTGACGTATCAACACTGTGCCGAGTCGGTCGATGCGATTGTTTCAGTAGCAGCGTTGCACCATCTACCGGATTTCTGGAAGTTGATTGCTTTGAAACGATTAGCAGTAATGCTCAAGCCCGGCGGCAAAGTGTATCTTTTTGATGTAGTATTTTCATTTGATGTTACTAACTATGGGCATTATCTGGATGAGTGGGTAAAGTCAACTGGTGAAAAAGTAGGTTCTGAATTTGTGGCAGAAGTGGAAACTCACGTTCGTGATGAGTACAGCACTTTTGACTGGGTTATGGAAGGATTGATCGAAAAAGCGGGCTTTCAAATAGAGAAAGCTGATTACAGGGAAGGATTCTTTGCAACTTATTTATGTACTAAGCGAGTATGAAAATGATTCGCTGGAACGTAGTTAAAAGTGAATATAAGGGAATAGTGTTGATAATGGTTTCGACGGTGTTCTTTTGTTTGATGTCGGCACTCGTGCGATATGCTTCCGACATCGACCCGTATAAGACGACACTGTTTCGATTTGTCGTCGGTCTCGGAATTTTGGGCTCGGCGGCACTTTTCAGTAAGATAAGATTGAGGTTTGTAAATGGTGGTTTTTTGTTTCTTCGCGGTCTGTTCGGCGGTGCCGCTATTTTGATTTTTTTCTGGTCCGTATCCGAGCTTGGCGTCGGAAAGGGGACCGTTCTGATTTATTCGTTCCCGATTTTTGCCGGTATTTTCAGCGCGATATTCCTGAAGGAAAAGATTGGTTTGCTCCGGGCTGCGGCGATTTTAGCGGCCTTTTTAGGTATTTACCTGCTGGCCTGCGACAACGGGAATGGTTCGAGTTTGCTGGGTTTTTTCGGATGGTATGAGCTTTTAGCGGTTTTCGGTGCGATGCTCGGTGGAATAGCTCTCGTGCTGGTCAAAAAACTGCACGATACGGATTCTTCTTATGCCATATACTTCGCGCAGTGCGTCATCGGCCTTTGGATTGTGGTCGTTCCGGCGAATGTTGTGCCATGTTCGATTGGATTGTCCGGCGGAATCCTGTTAGTGGCTATCGGCGTTACCGCTACAATAGGACAGCTTTTATCGACAGAGGCGTATCGTTATATGGAGATTTCGACAGGCTCGCTCCTTGGAATGTTGGTGCCGGTTGTGAATTATATTATCGGTGTGACTATCTTCGGCGAGTTCGTTTCAGGGAGATCGATTATTGGTACGGCGATGGTGATTGGGGCCTGTGTTATTGTGTTACTGAAAAATAACAGGGATTCATTTAAATGTGTGAACGAAGCGGCATAAAAATAAGAGAATTCAGAGACGATGATTTGATTGGTGTAAAAGACCTGATTTACAGGACAATCGACCGTTGCTACCCGGATTTTTACTGTACCGAAGCGGTGGAGTTCTTTAAACGATGGCATTCTGACGATAAGATTCTAAAGAATGCAAGAGAGGGATATACGATTATTTTAGAGCAGGGCGACCGGATAATCGGAACCGGCACAGTTGTTGGAGATGAAATAGCCAGAGTTTTTGTCGAGCCGGCGTCTCAAAAATGTGGCTTCGGCAAGCTTATTATGCAGAAACTCGAAGAAAAAGCTCTCTCGCAGGGTATTAATATCGTCAAGCTGGATGCGTCACTGCCTTCGAAGAAGTTTTATGATTTATTGGGATATGTCACGCTGGAAGAAACTTTCCTGGATCTCGAAAATAACAGAAGACTTGATTACTATAAAATGCATAAATCTTTGATCTAAGACGAGGAGATACAATGGAAATTTCAATTCGCGAAATGAAAGACGAAGATTGGCCCGAAGTAAAAACTATACATCGGCAGGGCATTGCGACCGGCGGCGCAACTTTTGAGAGCGAAGCTCCGGACTGGGAGCATTGGGATAAATCTCACCTGAGTGATTGCAGGCTTGTTGTAATCTTTGGAGATGAAATTGTCGGGTGGGCGGCCCTGAGTCCCGTTTCAAACAGATGTGTATATAAAGGCGTGGCCGAATTAAGCCTGTACGTGAGGGATTCTTTTCGCGGTCAGGGAATTGGTACGGAATTATTAAAAGCGACTATCGAAGAATCGCAGCGGGCCGGGATATGGACATTACAGAGCGGGACTTTTCCTGAAAATGTCGCGAGCATTGCTATCCAGAAAGCCTGCGGATTTAGAGAGGTTGGAATACGGGAGAAGATTGGCTGTATGAATGGTAAATGGCGTGACGTCATTCTCATGGAACGAAGAAGCAAGGTTGTCGGGATATAATAACGAATATCGGATTAAACAATGATTATAAGGGATGCAAAAAAAGCTGACAAAAAAGTTTTAATAGCTCTTATTCGAAACTCGTTTCGTGATGTGGCCGAGAAGTTCGCCCTTACGGCCGAAAGCTGTCCCAAGTTTCCGGCGTTTGATGCAAAAGAGAGAGTCGAAGGCGACTTCGAAAAGGGGCTACATTATTACATCCTGGAAGAAAAGGGCCGAGTCTGCGGCTGCGTGGCTCTTGAGAAGGCAAGGCCCGATTTGTGTTATCTCGGAAGGCTCGCTGTGCTTCCCGAATATAGAAACAAAGGCTTCGGACAGGCTTTGGTTGATCATTTATTCGAGCAGGCACGGAAGTTCGGCATCCGACGGGTGGAAATAGGGATAATTTCGAAACACAGGAAACTAAAGAATTGGTACAAGAAATTTGGCTTTATCGAGAAAGACACAAAAAAGTTCGACCATTTGCCTTTTAATGTTGCGTTTATGTACAGAGAGTTAAATAGAGAGCAGGAATGATGAGCCAACTATATGCAACAAGAATGAATGCGATTCCGAAGTCTTTCATTCGGGAGATTTTGAAAGTAACCGAGGATTCCGAGGTTATTTCTTTTGCGGGAGGACTGCCGAATCCGAGATTTTTTCCTGTTGAGGAGATTGCGAAGGCCACATCGGATGTGCTGAGCGGAGCCGATGTTTCAGCCCTGCAGTACAGCACAACCGAAGGGTATCAACCTTTGCGGGAATATATTGCACAGAGGTATTTTCAAAAGAAGGGATTAGCTGTTTTGGCTGATGAGATATTGATTACGAATGGCTCACAGCAGGGACTGGATTTAATTGGCAAGGTCTTCATAGGAAAGGGAGATAGGATTGCAATTGAACGGCCTGCATATCTGGGTGCGATTCAGGCATTCTCGGTTTATGAGCCGGAGTTTTGCCCGGTGCCTCTTTTGGAAGATGGTGTGGACATTGACCGGCTGGAAAGTGTGCTCAATGAGCATCATGTCAAGCTGTTCCATACCGTTATTAATTTCCAGAATCCGTCCGGTATAAGTTATTCGCAGAACAAGCGGGAAGAATTAGCTAAGCTGTTTGCCCGATATGATACTATTATTATTGAGGATGACCCATACGGAGAACTGCGGTTTACGGGAGCAGCACCGCAGTCAATGCGAACCTGGCTTGACGACAGGGCGGTATTGTTAGGTTCTTTCTCGAAGACGATCGCGCCCGGTTTGCGGCTTGGCTGGATCTGTGCTAAGCGTCAAATCATGGATAAGCTTGTGGTTGCCAAACAGGCAAGCGATCTGCACTCGAATTCTCTGTGTCAGAGGATTGTGCATCGGTATCTGGTGGACAATGATGTGGACAAACATATCGCAACGATAATAGCAGCGTATAAAAAACAAAGAGATGTCATGGTGGCTGCTATCGAAGGAAACTTTCCGCGAGAGGTCAATTTCACCAGGCCCGAAGGCGGAATGTTCCTGTGGGTGACGCTGCCGGAGAGGTTGTCTGCTTTGGAATTGTTCGATCTTGCCGTCGAGGAAAAGGTGGCCTTCGTTCCGGGGACACCGTTCTTTGTCGATGGCGGCGGCAGAAACAATATGAGGTTGAATTTCTCCAATTCCGATGAAGACAGAATTAACGAAGGGATACGGCGACTTGGAAAAATTATGAAAAATCTGTTGGCCGGGTGATAAAATAGGTTTATGGAATTATAGTAGTTCCCGTAATGACAGATGGATTTAGTGAATATGAACAAAATAAAATACGAATATGAAAAGAATATACCGAAAGATCAGGTTATAGCGCTCTATAAATCGGTAGAGTGGTCGTCAGCAGAGAAGCCGGATCTGTTGCTAAAAGCCCTGAGAAATTCACATGCTGTGGTTACTGCATGGGATGGTGAAAGACTTGTTGGATTAGGCAATGCTATCTCAGACGGTTTTCTTGTTGTGTACTATCCTTATTTGGTTGTACATCCTGAGTATCAGGGCAATGGTATCGGAACAAAGATTGTGAAGTCAATGCAGAGGAAGTATCATGGCTTTCATCAACAATCCCTGATTGCAGATGGTAAAGCGGTAGAGTTCTATAAAAAGTGCGGATTTTTTGAGACTGGTGGTTGTCAATCGCTTTGGATATATAAGGGACATGATCATGATTAATGCAGATTTTGTAAAGAAATTGGCGAAGAATTTTGGTGCCGACTTGTGTGGGATAGCGGCAATTGACCGTTTCAAAGATGCTCCGGAAGGTTTCAGGCCGACGGATATTTATCCGGATGCTAAAACCGTTGTAGTCGTTGCCAAAAAATTTCCTGAGGGGCCGTTTTTATCGAAAAGTACCATCTCCTATACAATGACAAACGATATCATCCTGCAGGATGTTATTCGTATCACTTGTGCTCTTTGTATCCGACTTGAGCATGATTGTGTAATTGCAGTTCCCATACCAAGTGATGAGCCCTATGAATATTGGGACGAGGAAAAACGTGAAGGCAGAGGTATCCTGTCATTACGCCACGCCGGTTATATGGCCGGACTTGGAGTGCTCGGTAAAAACACACTCTTGGCAAACAACACTTTCGGCAATCGAATTGTATTAGGTGCGGCCCTTTTAAATGTGGAAATCGAATCTGACGATTTGGCGGACTACGATTTCTGCCCACCCGATTGCGAAATTTGCTTAAAGAACTGTCCGGCCGGTGCACTTGACGGTAAAAGAGTTATCCAAAAACTGTGCCGAGCTAAGTCACAGGGACATACGAAGAAGGGAGATTATTTATACATTTGTAATAACTGCCGCAGGCTATGCCCGAATGGAAAAGGACATGGAAAAGCCGGCTGAAGGAGAAAACCAAATGGGTAAACTTGCATTTTATATTGTTGATGTTTTTGCAGAAGAAAAATACACGGGCAACCAGCTCGCAGTGGTCCGGGATGCGAGGGCTTTGTCGGACGAGCAGATGCTTCAGATTACCAGAGAGATGAATTATTCGGAAACAACGTTTATTCTTTCCGACGAGCAGAATAACGGCGGCTACGATGTGCGGATATTTACGCCGGGTTCGGAAGTCCCTTTCGCCGGACACCCGACTTTGGGAACAGCATATATAATACAGAAAGAAATAATAAAGCAATCGGTCGAAAAAGTAATCCTGAATTTGAAAGTCGGACAAATACCTGTCACCTTTAATGATGCGGGCCGGGAACAAAAGATTCTCTGGATGAAACAGGTTGAGCCTGTCTTTGCTGAAATTCTGGAACCTGAATCCGTCGCGGAAGTTCTTGGAATCGGGATGAAAGATATAGATGAAAGATTTCCCGTACAGGAAGTTTCTACCGGTATGCCGTTTGTAATAGTACCGCTTAGAACTTTGAATGCTGTAAAACGAATCAAGATAAACTGGGATAAATATTTCAAACTAATTGAAAATACACAAGCAAAAGTAATTCTTGCTTTTTGCCCCGAGACTTACAACCATGATAACAACTTAAATGTAAGGGTGTTTTGTGACTATTATGATATCCCGGAGGACCCAGCCACGGGAAGCGGAAATGGCTGCTTAGCTGGATATCTCGTAAAGCATCGGTACTTCGGGGAAGAAAAAATCGATGTTCGCGTAGAGCAGGGCTATGAAATCGGCAGGCCGTCGCTTTTGTACTTGAAGGCCCAGGATGAGGATGGAAAAATAGATGTGAACGTCGGTGGGAAAGTCGTGATGATTGCTGAGGGCCAGTTGGTCTGAGTTTTAATAAGTAATGGCGAAGGGAAAGTAATATGAAAACAATCGGTATTTTAGGTGGTCTTGGGCCTGAATCGACCGTCGAATATTATAAAGGGATAATCAGGACCTTTCAGACGAAAAAATCCGGCTATCCCAAGATTATTATTTACAGTGCCGACTTGGATGAGTTTTGGAAAATAATCGAAGGTGGACGAAATGACAAGCTAATCGTCTGGCTGGCCGAAAAGATTGAATCGCTCCATAATGCTGGTGCCGACTTTGCGGTAATTTCATCGAACACGCCGCATATTGTTTTCGATGATGTTAATTCGAGGTCTCCCATACCTTTGCTTAGTATTGTTGAAGAGACCTGTAAGGAAGCTAAAAGTATGGATTTGAAAAAATGCGGCCTGTTCGGCACGGGATTCACTATGCAATCGAGTTTCTATCGGGATTACTTTAGCAAATATGACATCTCGATAGCCATCCCGGATGACGATGACCGGCAATTCCTGGACAAGAAGATATCTTCGGAGCTTGCTTTTGGTATCATCAAAGATAAGACGAGAAGCAGGTTCCTTCAGATAGCAAAAAAGATGATTGACGAACAATCTATCGATTCTGTGCTCCTGGCGTGCACGGAGCTGCCCCTGATTCTCAGCAACGACCGGGAGTATGGTATTCCTTTTTTGAGCACCACTGCAATTCATGTTGAAAGTATCGTAAAATATTGTTTATCCGAATAGGAATATTATATGGGCGGTTTAAAGAAAGGTAATTACAAACTGATCGATCTTAGTCACACTCTCGAACAGGGGATGGTGACATACAAAGGTCTGCCGGGTCCTGTTATAAGTGACTATTTGACAAGGAAGGCCTCTGAAGCTCACTATGAGCAGGGGACATCTTTTCATATCGGCAGGATTGATATGGTGGCCAATACCGGCACATACATCGATTCGCCGTTCCATAGATATGCGGACGGTAAAGACCTTTCCGAACTTGCTCTGGAGTCGGTCGCAAATCTCGACGGTGTTGTGTTTTCCGCCGATCCGGCAAAGCGTCCTGTCACCAGAGACCTTTTCAGGAATACGAACATCAGGTCGAAAGCGGTCCTGATCCGTACCTGCTGGGATAGGTATTGGGGAACGGATAAATACTTCGAAGGCCATCCCTACCTGACGCGTGATGCCGCCGAGTATCTGCGGGATTGCGGCGCAAGCCTTGTCGGAATCGATTCACTGAACATCGACGATATTTCCGATGGACAAAGACCGGCCCATTCTATATTGCTGAAGGCCGATATCCCTGTGGTGGAGCATTTGAGTAACTTGTCGGAGCTTCCTGATAGTGGATTTGCTTTCTATGCAGTTCCGGTCAAAGTCAAAGAGTTCGGGACATTTCCTGTGAGGGCATTCGCAGTTATTTATGTATAAAATGAAACTGGTAAGGGACGATAATGAATAGTATTTGAAAAAAATTGAAGAAAGAAATGCAAATGAGGTATTTAATAAAGCGAATCCAAAAGAGAAAACTTTCGATGCTTTTATTAACTACGTTGTCATTAGTATTTTCTACTCTAACAAGCTGTACATTTAATCAGAAGCGTCGTGTATTTACAGAAGATAATGTCGCCATCAGCTATGATGTTCATGGCAAAGGCAAGCCTGTACTTGTCTTTGTTCACGGCTGGTGCTGCGATAAAAGATACTGGAGTTACCAGGTGCCTTATTTTGGAAGTCGATATCGGGTTGTCACGATTGACCTTGCCGGGCATGGGCTATCGGGCCTTGGTCGCAGAAGCTGGACTATCGAAGCGTTCGGCGGTGACGTAGTTGCAGTAATCAATAAGCTTAATATCGAGAGGGCCATTCTCATCGGCCATTCGATGGGAGGTTCGGTCATAATAGAAGCGGTACGGCGTATGCCCGACCGCGTCGTTGGTCTGGTCGGGGTCGATACGTTACATAATGTCGAGACCACGTATCCTGAGGAACAGATCGAGGAATTTATTTCCGGTTTTCAGGGAGATTTCAAAGGAAATACGCGGGAATTCGTCCGGGATATGTTCCCGTCCGGTTCGGATCCCTATATTGTCGAAAGAATCGTTGAGGACATGTCTTCGGCTCCTCCGTGGGTCGGGGTCGGTGTGCTGCGGGGATATTTTCGCTACGATGTTACGGAGGCACTCAAGCAGGTCACGGTGCCGATTTATTGTATAAACTCGGATTTACTCGAAACGAACGTCGAGGCCAACCGGCGTCACGCCGTCTCTTTCGATGTGAAACTTATGCCGGGGATGGGGCATTTTATCATGATCGAGGATCCTGAAACGTTTAACCGGCTCCTGGACGAGATAGTCAGTGAACTGATTTATAAAGATAAAATTCCCAGCAAAGAAAAGTAAAATATGCATTCGGAAAGACAATGAATATGAAATCGGATAGGATTCATAAGCAGGATTGTGTAAAACAAAATGCGCTACAGAATGTCATGGTTACTGCTGTCACAGCGAAGGATTACGAAGAGGTTAAAAGACTTTTCAGGGAATACGAGGCGAACCTGTCGTTCGACTTGTCTTTCCAGAACTTTCAGCATGAGGCCGAAAACTTGCCGGGGCAGTATGCACCGCCAAGCGGAAAGCTGCTTTTGGCGAAAATCGGTGAAAATGCCGTCGGATGTGTGGCATTTCGTAAAATTGGCGATAGTGTTTGTGAAATGAAGCGGCTATTTGTGCAGCCGTCCTTTCAGAGACAGGGAATCGGCCGAAAACTGGCTGAGGCGATTATCGAAGAGGCCCGACGAAGCGGTTATAAAACCATGAAGCTGGATACGGTCCTCGATCCGGCGAAATGTTTGTATAAATCTCTCGATTTTAAGGAAATTCCGCCTTACCAGCACGTTCCCATCGAAGGTGTCTTATTTATGGAACTGGAGCTTATGTGAAGTTTTGTCAGTCGTGGCAGGGGATTATGGACGCACACTTTAAGAAATATCACGGTCTGGGAAACGATTATCTGGTCATCGATCCGAACTTTTGTGATATTAATTTAACGCCGGATGTGATTCGTTTGATTTGCGACAGGCACTTCGGCGTCGGCTCGGATGGGATTCTATACGGCCCGATACGGAGCGGGAACAATTTGAGCGTAAGAATTTTCAATCCGGACGGCAGCGAAGCCGAAAAGAGCGGCAACGGATTGAGAATATTTGCCAAATATCTGTTTGAAAAAGGGTATGTAAAGAAAAAGATTTTCAACATCGAGACATCAGGTGGAACCGTTGAGGCCCGGATAAAAGATGACGCTGCAAATCTTATAAAAATCAATATGGGGAAAATCTCTTTCCTGAGCACGGAGATACCCGTCAGAGGCGCTGAAAGAGAAGTGGTGAACGAGGAACTCGAAATTGACGGCGTAAAATATAAAGTCACGTGCCTGTCGATTGGTAATCCGCATTGTGTGATACTGATGCGGGACATCAGCGAGCAAATTGTGAGGGAATTAGGACCTTCGGTTGAAAATCACGAGATGTTCCCGAACCGGATAAATATGCAGCTTTTGAAAGTAATTGATAGGGCGAATATCGAGATCAGGATTTGGGAAAGAGGGGCGGGATATACATTGGCTTCCGGCAGCAGCTCCTGTGCCGCGGCGGTAGCCGCTCACAAATTAGGCATGGTGGACGACAAGATAAATGTTACAATGCCCGGCGGCGAATTATTTGTGGAAATCGGCCCCGATAAAGAAGTTCACCTGACCGGACCTGTCGCAGCAGTATTCGAAGGATGTTTTCATCCGGATTTTTATGAAAGGGTCACGGGATAATTTTGTGAGGAACATGGGGGACGGCGAATCAATGATTTAGAATTTGAACTGGTTTTTGAATGTGGTTTTGAAGTCGTAAACATCGTTGAAATCGTCGATGGAATCCGTAGGATGGGCGCTCATCAAATTGTGACTTATCATCAGCCAGACAATTTCGCCGAAGTCACGGGTGGTTTTAACGCCCCAGCTATTGAGCACGAGCAACGACAGCGGGCCCCATTTTTCGAGAGCTAACTTCCTGAGTCCGTCGCAGAGGGTTCGGCCGCTGACATGCTTAGGCTCGTCGGCGACCTTTTTTGCGGTATAGCTTAGCCCCTCGGAGACGAACCTGATTGCCCTTGTATTATATCGTCCGTTTTCTTTAGCAATTTTTTCCAGGTTCTTTCTCATTTATCGAATTTACCCAATCTTCAACTCAGTGGGGTTGTTCATTTTTGATAA